>ERZ650302.250-NODE-250-length-28493-cov-12.634714_pt1 | contig 28493 bp, 28 predicted proteins | sample MGYA00376238_ERZ650302 | MGnify/ENA primary metagenome ERZ650302 (study PRJEB26733, sample SAMN07839298) | wastewater metagenome | biome: urban; feature: wastewater treatment plant; material: waste water | place: USA: North Carolina | collected 2016-04-28 ... | reverse complement strand
AGCCTGATTTCTTAGATACATCAGCAAGTATTCATAAAAACTCACTGGTGTTTAGATATGAACCAGAATCCACAGTAGTTATTAAACAATTAGCTACTGGACGTAAAAACACAACAAATATTGGTGGTGTAATAAGTAGCACTTATGATTATTTTTCATTAGCAAATGTAATGAGTGACAATCAACTAGGTGAAATTGTTTTATATGGTGGTGATAGTTTAATTATTACTTATACACTAACTATAAATACGGCAACTGAAACCGGTGGTGCAGATAATTTAACGGAAGAACAAGTAGCTTGGAATCTATTACGTGCTAATCATAACTGGCATTTAGCTGGTTTTAATAGACGTATGCAAAACTCTTTAGTCTTTAATAATTCTTCTGATGCGACTAAAGCGTTTAAAGCTATTAGCTTAGGATTAAAAAAATCTTGGTCTAAATATTTTATAGAAAAATTGCATATATTTGAAATAGATCCAAATAGTGATGCTCTTGATTTGTTAGAATTAGATGTTACTATAACAAATAGACCAGAATGGTTAAACGATAGTTTATTAAATCACTTAAATAATTATGTTACTAACTTAGAAGAATCTTCTTATATAATAAGTAATATTTAAATCTTAAAACAAATTTATGTCTTATTTTTCTGAAATTTTTAGAATTTCTTTCTATAAGCTGTAATCCTAAAGTAGATTCTAGTTTTTTTATTTGAATCGAAACTGCAGATTGACTAATGTATAATTTCCTAGCCGCCTTCGTAAAACTCTTCTCATTACACGCTTCAAAAAATATTTTTAAGTGATGAATATCCATTATTACCTCTCTTCTTTAACCATATATAAATTATATGATATTATATACCTTTTTAAATCATTTGTCTAGTTTATTCTTTGTTGCTAAAAATATATGATTTTAAAATACAAAAACATAAATTTTACTTTGACAAATTCGAAAAATAAGATATAATTGTAAAAATAACCAGATTTTTTAGGTTATGGAATACAAAAAAATAATGAATATAGAGGTGTTTTATGGGTATAGATTACAGAAAAAATATTTCAGTTGCCATGAAGCGTGAAAAAGCTGATTTGATTTTGAAAAATGGAAAAATTATAGATGTTATAAATCTTAAAATTATTGAGAAAGATGTTGCAATTGTTGATGGAATGATTGTTGGTATTGGTAAGTATGATAATTCAGATAATATCATTGATCTTAACGGGAAATACATATCTCCTGGGCTTATTGATGGTCACGTACACATTGAGTCATCTTTACTACCACCTAAGAGTTTCTCTAGGGTTTCACTTAGAAATGGTGTTACAACAGTCATAGCTGATCCTCATGAGATTGCAAACGTATCAGGAACAAAAGGTATCCAATTTATGTTAGATGAAGCTAGTGACGTTGATTTGGACATTATGTACATGCTCCCATCGTGTGTGCCAGCAACTAACTTTGAAAATGCTGGTGCTGTAATAATGAATGATGATCTTAAACCGTTTTACTCGCACAAAAATGTACTAGGACTTGCCGAGATGATGAATTTTCCTGGAGTTCTAAACCTTGATAACGGTGTTTTAGAAAAACTAGAATACGCAAACTCAATAAATAAAGTTATTGATGGGCATGCACCAGGTATAGATGAAGAATCACTGAATGCCTATATAACATCAGGAATATCAACTGATCATGAATGTGAGAACCTTGAAGACATGCAAAATAGGCTAGATAGAGGTATGTTTGTGTTAATTCGTGAAGGTACTGCCGCAAGAAATCTATCTACACTAGTCAAACATGTAACATTAGAGAATAATTCGCTAGTTGGGCTATGTACAGATGATAAACATCTTGATGACTTAGTAAACGAAGGGAGCATAGATTTTTCTATTAGAAAGGCTATATCTCTTGGTATCGATCCTTTATTAGCTGTTAGATTAGGAACATATAATACTGCAATTGCATATAGTTTGAAAGATAGAGGGTCTATAACACCGAATAAGATCGCTGATTTTGTAATTCTTGATGACCTTAATACATTTAAGATAAATAGCGTTTACAAATCAGGTAAGAAAATGGAAACTTCACTTGATAGTATACTAGCAGTTGATTCTTCTGACTCTATTAGTGAATCAAAAGTTTTAATTCCTAATGAAATTAATTGGGATATCCCTATAAAATCAACAAAAGTTAGAACAATACAGATTATTCCTAACAATTTATATACATCAGAGTGTATTATAGATGTCAATATTGATAGCAATGGTAATTTTATTCCAGAACCAGAAATAAATAATACTGCAAAAATGTTTGTTATAGAAAGACATAATGACACAAAAAATAATGTTGGAAGAGCTATTGTAAAAGATTTAGGTATAAAGAATGGTGCCATTGCAACAACAATTGCACATGATTCACACAACTTGATTGTTGTTGGAACAAACAATGAGGATATAGAGTTGGCAGTTAGAACTGTTGAAAAAATTGGTGGTGGGTTAGTTTCAGTCGTTAATGGTAAAGTTGTTGGACAAACTACTTTAGAAATCGCTGGACTTATGACAAAAAGATCTGTTAACAGTGTGTTAGAAGATCTTGATACGTTACATCATTCATTAAAAGAACTTGGATTTAGCAACGCATTCAATCCTTTTCTTACTTTATCATTTTTATCTTTACCTGTTATTCCAAAATTGAAGTTAACAGATAAAGGGTTATTTGATATTGATGCATTTGATTTTGTAAACATAGAAGTTTAATAGTTCCACTAATAAAAGAAGTCAGTTCACTTCAATTGTGTCCTGACTTCTATTTTATTTATTTTTTATTTGTTTTTGGTGTTGTTTGTGTTGATGGTGTTGTAGCAGCCTCTTCTTTTTTAATATCAGCTAGAACTTGATCAGCTTCTTTAATTCCTGCTTTTTGTGCTTCCGTTATTAGCTGTTTACCTTCATCTTTTTTACCAAGATTATAGTACATTACTCCAAGTAATAATTTTGAAGAATCACTTTTATCTTCAACTATTGATTTTATAAAATATTTATTTGCTAATTCAAATCCTTGTCTTGCTTCAAAATATTTTGCTATTTCTTGACTTGTTACTTGTGGATTAATTACTTTCATTGCAGAAATAGTCTTTGCTATCATCGCTTCATCTTTTTTTAGTTCATATACTTCTAATAAATCTGCTTGATATCTCAATATTTTTGGTGCTAACGCAGCAGCTTTTGTATATTCACTTTCTGCCATAACTAAATCTTTTTTTACTTCTTGGTTAAATCTTCCTGATAATTCTAGAACCATTGGATCTTTTCCAGCTGTTCTTTTTTTCATATCTAATACATAATTTTCTGCTGCTTTATTATCTTTTTCTAGCATAGATATATTAACTAGATTGTAAAGGGCTCCGATTGCATCACTTGAAGAATTATTCTTGTCTTTTATTGCTGCCAAAGAATACGTCTTTGCTTTAGCATTGTCTTTTGTTGCTAAATAATATGATGATAATTTGTAATTTGCTTTAACTGAGTATTCTTTATCTTTTGAAGTTGCTATTGTTTGTAACATTTTCACTGCTTCTTCTATTTTATTATCTTGAGAATATTGTATTGCTTGTTCGTAATCAGCTTTAGTATCTGCAAACATTGATGTTGACAGTGTTAATACTCCTAATATAAGTATTACTTTTGCTCTCATTGTTTTTATCATTTTTCTTCCTCTCAAATTCTTAATTTTTTGTTTTACTCAAATCCATTCTATCACAGCACAGGTTATAATTCAATTTGTTAACCCTTAGTTTTATCTTTATCTGCTAAAAATGATATGGATACCCTATTTCTTCGAGGTCTGATTCTAATTGTGCCCAATCTTCTAGTTCGTTTACAGTGGATAGAACCATTTCCCTTGTCAAAGTTTCGTGATTGTAAATTTTTATCACTGTATTTTTTGCATTTTCAGTTGATGAATAGTCTTCTTCAAAATAATCTATTGCAAAATCAATATATGTTTGTGGATTCCCATCGAAAATAGAGAGCATTTCGTCTGAACCATCTTCAAAATGTTTAACGTTTCCTAATTGCCATTGATTATTTTCGTTTGTCCAAATACAAAACGTAGTTCCTATTGTTGCTACAGGCTCCCCTAAAATGAAATCATTAAAAACATCAGGAATACCTTTAATAAGCTCACTTTTCGAAGGAAGATTCTCTTCAAAATCATATAGTTCATGTGCAAACCCGTTGATTACACAACCATTTTTTGTAAATAAAATGAGCATTTGATCACCGCAATCATCTCGCATTTCAAAAAGTTCTTCATCTTTTCCCCATTTTTGATTATATGAATAATAACGATATTCCCAATCTTGAGAAATAATAGCATCCAAAACAGATATAGATTTACAAATTTTTTGTAGTTTTTCTTTGTTTGGTAAATTTTGTAATTTTTTAGTAGAAATCATTGTTTTCCTCCTTTTATTTTATCTTTTAAATTAGCCAGAAATCATCGAACTCAATAATATTTTCATCTGATATTGTTATCTTTTCTTTCTGTAAGTACTCTAAAATCTTTTCAGAAAATTCCTCAAAAGAACCTGCAACCACCACTTCATCATCTTCTAAATCTTGACCTGCCCAAAGTTGTAAAATCTGTCCATAAGTTCCATTTATTCCTGGGTTCAAATCAATTACTAAACGCTGTTGACCCATAAAATCGGCAAAAGGAATCCACCCTTTGTCCCATATTTTGGGTTTAATTTTATTTTCTGTTATTTCAATATTAGGCTCATCCCCAAAAAGGTCATTTTGTAATGTCCATAAATTAATGATTTCTGTAATGGTCAATAAACAATTGGCTCCAACAAATGTAACAGAGTTGTTGTTATGATTTTGTCCATTAAATGTAAGCAAGTAGGATACAAAAGAATCTGGTAACTTTTGTCCAATTGCAGTTTCTAAATGCGATATCTCATCTTGCGTAGCAGGATTGTTGAAACTCTCAGAAATTTCTGGAGAAAGTTCACTTAGTTTTCCCTTGATTTCTATCCATGTTTTTTTCATTGTTTTTCTCCTTTAAAAGTTAATGTTGCATTATTTTAAAATAATTTCAAAGTTTTTCTGCTCTCTATTACGCTATCCATTTGAAGTGGCATAGGGAAATTATTTTTTGCTAAATCATCAAAAATCCCTTCAAGATTTAAGTTTGGTGGACTTGCAATGAATGAAATCTTGTACAACAATTTTCCTTCTATATTTTTCTCTGTTGAAACTATTTCTACATTCGTTTTTGTATCATTGCTCCACTATTTTTAATTGATTGATTGATAATCGGCATCATATTGTCGTCCCAAAAAACATCTAAGTCCTCTAAGTTTGTGTATTCTTCTAACTCGCGTAGCGAAAATTTGATGATCAACTCAATGGTTTGAGCGTAAGGAATTTCTATTGTTAATTTCTTCATTATTTCTCTCCCTTAAATTTGCTGTATTTTTCAAGCCAGCCATCTTGGGTAAAAAGTTCGCCTTGAAGACCATCACTCATTTCTACAATATTGTCTTCGTTTACTATAATTTGAATATCATTTTCAAAATCTGCTTGTTCTTCTATTGCAAACAAAAAATCGTGAATAGCTGCATCAATTGATGCTTTTACGGTATTTGCAACGATTGCTTTTTGTGCTGCATTAAACGTTGAAAGTTCATCTTGTAAGATTTTTGTTTGAGGTGATTTTGACCGATTCTCTAATAGCATTTCAGCATTTTCAATGGCTTTATCTCTTAAATTAACAACGATGAATTCGCCAAATTTGTCTAATGATGATTGTTGATTATTCATTTTTGTTTTCATTTTATTTCTCCTTGTCTTAAAAAATAAATCCTAGCCATTTTTATTATTTTGCAACATATATCCAAGCTTTTTTACCAGAAACAAATGTTTCTAGAACTCTTTTGTAATCGCTTACTTCATATTTATCGGTTGAATCTAATTCTTCTTCTGTAATTTCGTAAATAGTTCCATCTATCATATCGTCTGATATCCCAGTTTTCATAGCTATTGGGTGAAATTCTTTTCCACTTTTTTTTATAACTTCGGCATCAGTAATTTTTAATTTGTCTAGTTTATAATTCAACAAACTATCTTTCTCCCCTTGAAGCAAACGACCATAAGTTTCTATTTGAACTTTGTCTAATTGCAATGTTCCGTATGAAAAAAGATAATGTTTATTACTGTTAATTTGTGTTTTCATAGTTTATTTTCCCTTCTTTTCCATCCTCTATTAACCAATTTATTTAGTTACTAGTAAATTTATTAATTGCAGAAATAAATACTTGATAACTCATAACTTCAAACTTCTCAAATTCAAATATTGTCTTCCCTGATTTTGTCTTCAAAACATAACAAATCCCATTTTTTAATGTTCTTGTTCTGTCCCCTATTTTTTCGATTTCTCTTAATGAATATTTTTTATCTCTGAATATAAGCTCTTCTTTTGTAAGAGTTATAGGCTCTGTCTTAGTACTTAAATTCGCTTTCAAACCATACATGTTATTATTTTTCATACTTTGTAATAATGGTATGTAACTGAAATCTACTTTCTTACCTTCACTCAGTTGTTGTATAACCTCAGGTGTTCTAGCCTTGTTATATAGATCCTCTATTTCAATTACTTGTTTTTCATCATAATGAGTCTTTGTAAATGGAGTCCACGTGTCATTAACATCTTTTCTAAATGCAATCCCTGCATACCAATCTTTGCTTGTTTCATTTTGCCCTAAGTAAAATAAGTCATTCAAATCTTTAAAAATATAACTTTTATTTGTGTCTTTATTTGTTAATCCTTTTTCATTATAATCAAAATTCCCACCTACATCTTTGAATTTTTTTATTGCAAATAATACTAATAAGATCGCTAATAAAATGAATAAATACGGTAAATATTTTATTATTTCTAAACTTACAGTTACTCTTCCATTATTAAAAAACATAAGTAACCAAATTCCTAATCCTCCTAAAATTACAGCTAACTGTAAAGACATTACAAACGGTCTATTAAACTTTTTTTTCTTTAATTCCATAATTATTTCCTCCTAAAATTCTATTCCAATTATTTTTTTTAAAACTATTCCTATTATAAATGATATCGATGCAACGCCTAAACTAATTGCAGCCATTTCAAAAAATTGTTTCTTAAATACTCCACCTTTTGCCACAGTAACATAGTAGTTAAATACTCCAATAATGAATATTACCACTAATAGCATTATCCCCAATGCTGGTAGTATTGCATGCTTTGGTAATAATGCATACGGTGAAATCAGCGCTATTACAGTTATAAAATATGCAAACCCTGTATATGCTGCTGCTTCAAATGGATTCTTTACACCTTCATGCTTTGTTGATAAGTATTCTGAAGATGCCATTGACAATGTTGCAGATATTCCTGTTATAAGACCTATTAGTGTAATTAATCTATTATCACTTAATGCAAATGAGTATCCTGCTAGTGCTCCAGTAAATTCAACAATTGCATCATTCATCCCTAAAACCATTGAACTAACATATTGAAGCCTTTTCTCATCTATCAATTCTAACATTTCTTGTTCGTGTAGAACCTCATCATCATAAATCTCTTTAATTTCGGGAATCTCATTTATCATATCCGCATTTTCTGTATATTCTTTGATTACCCCATTTAATTTATTCTCCATTAATTTAAGAACGAATGTATACCCAAATACACGAGCTAAGTTAGAATACATAAAAATTTTTAATTTTGAAGGTTTTATATCTTTATTTGTATGACTTTTCCATAAATTATAGTGTTTTAACTCTTCATCAGCTATTTTCTGTAATATTTTTTTGTCTTCTTTATTTTTTACCATCTTAGCGATATTCTTGTAAATATGATACTCTGTAATCTCATTTAATTGAAATTCTTCTATTTTTTTCATACTCTCGTCCATATTTTCCCTCTTTTCTTTGATATGCATTACAATAACATATCAACTGTTTCATATTCTTCATCTTTACTTATAGGCGTCTCATCTATTTTATCAAAATCAACTGCTATTATCTTATTATCACGAAGACCTATTGCTTTACCTGAAATTCCATTTTTTAATAACTCTACTGCTTTTATTGCCATCTTTCCAGCAAACATCCTATCAAAACCTGATGGTCTCCCTCCTCTTTGTACGAATCCTAATACTGTCGTTCTTATTCCTATACCGAGTTTCTCTTCAATATATTTTTTTAATTCTTCCATGTTATACATTCTCTCAGTTACTATTACAATATTATCATTTTTTCCTATATTAATATTTTTCTGAAGTCTATCGCATATTTCATCAAAGCTAAGTTTTTTTTCAGGTGTCGATATCATTTCTCCAGCCCCAGAAATTGCTGCATACAATGCAAGATCTCCACAATATCTTCCCATTACTTCAACTATAGTTCCTTTTTCATGTGAAGAACCTGTATCTTTTATTCTACCAATACTGTCAAGTACAGTATTAAGTGCCGTATCAAATCCTATACAATAGTTTGTGTATGATAAGTCATTGTCTATTGTTCCTGGTAGTCCTATAACTTTCACTCCTAATTTATTTAATTTTGCTGCTCCTTTGAATGATCCATCTCCACCAACAACAACTAAGTTATCGATTTTGTGTTTTTTCAGTACTTCCACTGCTTTTAGTCTTCCTGCTTCTTCCATAAATTCCATACTTCTTGCAGTCTTTAATATTGTTCCACCTAATTCTGCAATGTTATCAACATCTAAATATTTCAATTTTTTTATTTCATCATCAATTAATCCTTGATAACCTCTTTTTATACCATAGACTTCTATCCCGTGATATTCTGCTGCCTTTACAACTCCTCTTATTGCTGCGTTCATTCCAGGTGCATCTCCACCACTTGTCAATATACCAATTTTCATACTCCTCATCCTTTCATATTTAATTAACTAAAAATCTCAATTATTTTCTTCGCCACTCCATCCTCATGATTTGTCTCAATTATTTCATTATGTGGTAATGCTTCCTTCAATTTGTAATGTGCATTCCCCATCACGTAACCTTTCCCTACACTTTGAAGCATTTCATAGTCATTAAATCCATCTCCAAAAGCTACTACATTTTTTATATCAAATTTTTCTATAATCGATAACTTTTTAATTGCATTAGCTTTAGTAACCTCAATATCAAATACTTCCAAACATTCAGGGTGTGTAAATGCGACATTTACTTTATCCTCTAGTTTATCTAAAATAATTCTTTCTAACTTCAACAAATCTTTGTGATGACCTATAAAGAAAAATTTTGTTATGCTTATTTCACTTATTTCTTCACGTGTTAACACTTCAAACCTAAAATGTGGCTCATCTTCAAATGGATTAACCTGTCTAATAGGGTCTTCTACATACCACTTGTTATTAGAGTATATATTCATATGTATTTTTTCTGAAACTTCTAAATAATCTATCTCTAAAACATCATCAGATACCATTTTTTCTAGATCATTTCTATATATTTCCGTTCCATTTTCATCATTTATTACTGCACCATTAGCTGTTATTACTGGTACTTTTATTCCTATTTCACCTATAATTCTTTTTGCATCGGGATATGCTCTCCCTGTCGCAATATAGAATTTACCTCCATTTTGTGTAAACTTCAATATTACTTCTTTTGAGAAATTTGATACCTCCGATTCCTCATTTAACAATGTTCCGTCTAGATCACTTACTACTATTTTTTCTATCATTTTACCCTCCTTGCTAGTTTCTCAATTATACCATATTTTCCTTTGAATTTCATTCAAAAATGGAGTATAATAACAATAAAAAGGAATGGTGTTAATAACATGAAAAAAGCATTGCTTGTTTATAATCCAAAATCTGGAAATAGTTCTCAAATTACTCAAAATATGGATTTAATAGCAACTTCTCTATTAAAGAAGAATATATCTCTAACACTATATAGTATTAATAGAAAATACAATAAGTTAGTTGATTTTTTAAAAAATGAAAAATACGATATTTTAATATTATCAGGTGGTGATGGTACTCTTAGTCGTTGCCTAAGTGACCTTTATAATGCAAATATTCCATTCCCTAAAGTTGCTATCTTCCCAACAGGAACATCTAACGACTTAGGAAATTCTTTGGGACTGGGAGCATCAATAAATGATTGGATCAATAATATTACTGAAGGGGCTCCTACACCTGTAGATTTTGGATTAATAAATAATAAAGATATTTTTCTTTCTTCATATGCTGGAGGATTATTTACGCAAATTTCGTACAATACTGACAAGAAGCTGAAGAAAAACTTTGGAAAAGCAGCTTATTACCTCAATGGATTAGTTGAATTGTCAAATATTAAGAAATTTAAGCTGAATCTTACTTTGGATAACAATGAAGTAATTGAAGAAGAGTCTATTTTATTTTTAATATTGAATGGAAAGAGTGTCGGTGGATTTGGCACAGTAATAGATAATGCTGACATTAATGATGGTCTAATGAATATCCTAATTGTTAAAAATATAAATAATCCTCTCGAACTGCCTAATATACTAGTTGACTTCATAAATAATAATCTAGTTAATAATAATAATATTAGAACTTTGACTTCTAAAACTTGTAAAATAGAAAAAATATCTGAAAATATTTCTATTAGCATAGATGGTGAAGAAGGATACAATGATGATGTAAATATAGAATTCATCTCTGAGAAACTTGAAATATTTAAAAAGTAATACGTAAATAAAAAACCTCTATACTGAATCTTCAATGTATAGAGGTTCTTTTTTTAATTTATATTTTTGCATTAATCTTTTTTTGTTTTGAATATATACTTATTTCACCACTGAATATATATGAAATTGCACATGCAATAAATAAAAACGGTGCCATTTTATATCCAAAAATTTCTATACCTATCAAAAATGATGCTAGAAATGTATTTGTTGCAGCACCAAAAACAGTTGCATAACCTATTGCTGCTAGAAACATTACAGGTAACCCTAATAGCCCTGCTATAAGGAATCCTAATGATGCACCTATCGCAAATAGCGGAGTTACTTCTCCACCTTGAAATCCAATTGATAATGTTAGTACTGTTAGTAAAATTTTCAGTATCCAGTCATAATAATAGATCTTTCCTGCTCCAATTCCAAACGAACTATCGATTAAATTTGTTCCAAGTCCACTATATCTTCCATTCCATAACAAAATTACAAGTATCGCTACTAGAATTCCTCCAAAAAATATTCTTTTTAGTGGGGCTTTAAATATCATTTCTGCTTTCCCTTTGAAATACTTCAGCAAAATTGCAAAAAGCATTCCTGTTAAACTAAAACAGATTGCTGCTATAACTACTAATGCAACGTTCTTAATATTCATTTCAGGGATCACATTTATATCTACATGAAAATGTGGTAACCCAAGCATAGTCGATACTGCATAAGCTGTAAATGCTGCAATTAATGCTGGAAACAACGCTGTGTACTCTACAACTCCAAATGCCAATACTTCCAATGCAAATATTGTTGCTGCCATAGGCGTCCCAAATAATCCTGCAAATCCTGCTGCCATTCCCGTTGATATTATTATCTTTTTTTCTTTTGCTGAACTTAGATCAATATACTTTGATAAATATTTTCCAAATGCATGTGAAAATGTTGCTCCTATCTGTACAGCAACACCTTCACGACCAGCTGATCCTCCAAATAGATGCGTTATCCATGTTCCTACCATAACCAAAGGTATCAATCTTTTTGGTATCTCTTCATCTTTTACATCATGTGCTACAGAAAATACTAAGTTCATTCCTTTTATTGAGTTCTTCCCAATTTTTTTATACATTATAAGAATTAGTAATCCTGCAAAAGGTAAAAATATAGCTATTATTGGCATCATTTTATTTCTTGCTTCAGATATCTTTATTAAACCTATTCCAAATAATGTATCTAATACTCCTACTATTAGCCCTACTGCTACACCAAACAAGGTATAGAAAAAGTATTTTTTTATATTTAATTTATTCATATTTATTATTTTACTTTTACCCATAAGATTGAAAGTTTATTCATGTGGATAGAACTATTTGTTATGTTTAAAAACTCTCCTGTTAAATAGTCATAATATCCATTAGGTGCAACTCCTAATCTATCTAATACATTTAGTGCAATCGATTCACCATTTTCACTAAAGTTTATAAGAACAACTGTTTTATCATTTCCTTTTTGTCTTATGAAACTAAAGATTTTATCATGCGAATAATCCAATATTTCGAAATCATTTTCATTTGTGAATTCTGGTAATTCACTTCTTTTTTTAATTACGCTTTTTAGACTTTGGTAAATTTCATATTCAACTGTTCCTTTTACATCTTTTTTAGCCATTTTATCCCAGTCAATAACTGGTCTATGAATCCATCTGCTATCCATTTGTTCTGTTACTACATCTTTGTATCCATAATTATTAAAGTGCCCTACTTCATCTCCATAATAGATTAATGGTATTCCACCTAAACACATTATTGCTGTGTGAAGTAATTTGATTCTTGATAATCCATCATTTATAAGTTCTGAATTGTTTTCTTTAACTCCTTTTTCAAGTCCTGTCAATGCTGCTAATGTTCCAGAAATTCTCGCATCCCCTGTTTTAGGATTTTCCATAAATGTTACACCTTGTGCAAATGATTCAGGTAATCTACCTACAAAGAAATCAATTAAATATTTTCTATGTGCTTCTGGCGTGTACCCCACTTGGTAAATATCGTTGTTATCGTGACCTAATCCAATATCATCATGGCATCTAACATAATTAATCCAAGTTGTTCCTTTTGGTAATCTTGCCATGTTATTTAGCCCTGTTCTAACTATTCTTGCATTTCTAGTTGCTATTGCATCCCATAAAAATACCATGAATGAAGCATTATACGCTATCTCACATTCATCATATTTTCCTTCTCCTAAATATCTAACTATTTCATATGGCTCAACTATCGCTTCAGCTTTAAATAAAACACCTGGAGCAATCATTCTCATTGCAGCCTTCATAGCTCTCAATATTATATGTGCTTGTTCTTCATTTCTACTAATTGTTCCTATTTTTTTCCATAAAAATGGAACTGCATCTAATCTTAGTATGTCCATTCCAAAATTTGCGATTCCTGAAATTATATCTATCATGTCAACGAATACTTCAGGGTTTGTATAGTTTAGATCCCATTGGTATCTATAGAACATGCTCATAACCCATTTGTCTAACTCTGGAACATATGTAAAGTTTCCAGGTGCTGTATCAGGAAATACTTCTGGTAATGTTCTTTCGAATTCATCAGGTATTTCTCTGTTATCATAAAAATAGTAATAATTAATATATTTGGGATCGCCTTGTTTAGCTTTCATTGCCCATTCATGTATATCTGCAGTATGATTTAATACTATATCTAACTCCATTAACATATCTCTTTTATGTAATTCATCTGCTACTTCTATTAAATCTTCAGTTGTTCCAAATTTATGATATACTTTCTTAAAATCTTTAACTGCATATCCACCATCATTTTCATCATCTGACATATCTAATAAAGGCATTAAATGTACATAATTTATTCCCATATCTTTCAAATGATCAATTTTTTTAGTAAATCCTTTTAAATCTTTGTTATATCTATCAGTATAGATCATTGTCCCAACGATATCATTTCCCATGTACCATGATGGGTTATCTTCTCTTTTTCTATCAATCACTTTAAGGTCTTCTTTTCTAGTTTCATAAGAATTATAGATTTGATTAACCAATTGATAAACATGTTCTTCAAACCCTGGTTTATCGCCGTATAGTTTCTCAAAATTGTCATATAAGTTACCAAAATTCTTACCAAATCTGTACAAAAATTCTCCCGAATACCCTTTGTTTAGAATTTCTCTAGTAATTTTTTCTTTTAACATTTTATCACTCTCCTAGTTTTATTATTTCATCTATGCTTAATTAATAACATGTCTTAATATATTATATAACATTTTTTTCGTTTGTCTACCTTCGACCTCTATCTTTTTAACTTTAAAAATTATTTTATTATATACTCTTTATACTTTTCTGCAATCTCATCACTTACTAATGCTTTTATTTTTGTTCCATTTTCCAAATGCTCAGTTTCTAATACTTGTGAATTTTTATATAAACTTGATACTAACGTACTTTTATCATACGGTATTAGCATTTCTAATTCTTTTTCTTCACGTGGAATAAACGCTATAATGGTATTTAATAATAAATCTATATTTGTTTGCTTCGCTGCACTGACCTCAATACTTGTATAATGTTTAAATATTCTTTTTAAATCTTCCAATTGTTTTTCTGTTGCAAGATCCGATTTATTTAATAATAAAAACATTGGTTTGTCCATACACTTAAGTTCCCCTAAAACACGTTCAACTGCAACAATTTGGCTTATTGCTGTTTCACTCGATGCATCTACAACATGAATTATTAAATCAGAATATATTACTTCGTCAAGTGTTGACTTAAATGACTCCACTAAGTGATGTGGAAGCTTTCTTATAAATCCTATCGTATCTGTCAAAGAAACTACTCTTTTATCTGGTAATTGGAATGTTCGTACCGTTGTATCTAATGTTGCAAATAACATATCTTGAGACAATACATGTTCCTTTTGAACTGAGTTATCATCAGAATACAAATCAACTAGTAAGTTTCTCAACGTTGATTTTCCTACATTTGTATATCCTACTAAAGATACTTTAGGGATTCCAGATTTATTTCTTTGAGATCTTTGAATATCTTTTGTTTTTTGTATTTTCTCTAACTCTGCCTTTAACATATGTATTGTTTCTCTTATTTTTCTTTTATCTAGTTCTAATTTTTGTTCCCCTGCTCCTCTTGTATTTCCGCCACCACCTTGTCTTGATAGCATTGTTCCATACCCGATTAACCTACTATTTTCATATTTAAGTCTAGCTAGAGTAACTTGAATTTTTGCTTCTCTCGTTCTAGCTCTTCGTGCAAATATTTCTAGTATTAAGACTGTTCTATCTATTACTCTACAACCTAATGAATCTTCTAAGTTTTTTGCTTGTATTCCCGATAACTCTTCATCAAATATAATAAGATTTGCATTTTTCACTTGTTTCAAAAGGCCCAGTTCTTTTACTTTCCCACTTCCGATAAAATATGCATTATCTGTTTGATTTTTTTTCTGGAATACTTTTTCTACAACTTTTATATCACATGCATCTGCTAATTCTCTTAATTCTTCTAAGCTCTCGTCTGTGTCTATTCCTACAATTATAGCTTTTTCAATATTATCTTCTTCAATTTCATTATCTCTAAATTCTTTTTCTATTTGTTCAAATTTTTGAGTTAAATCATATTCTAGTGCAACATCTAATTCTAAAGGAACTGTTGTTTCATAAGATAATTCTTCATTTATAAATTTACAAAATCCAAATGAAACACCATTAACTTCTCCATCTTCAATACCAATTGCTACCATTGTATCTAATCTCAACGTTATCAGCGCTGATATGTCCACATTTGATAACCTTGACGTAGAGTTAGGATGTGTGTGTATTATCCTAATTCCACACAGTCTATTTTTTGATTCTCCTATATTAGGAAGAGACGCTGTGTTACTGTCACCTATTGATATATCAATTACTTTTCCTTTTCTATTTATTGCGACACTAATTTCTCTATTTATTTTACTTGTTGTCTTAACAATCAAATCTATGATTTCCGGATGCGCAACAACCCCTTTATCAGTAACTATATCTTCTAATTTCCCAAGTTCGTCAAGAATATATTCTTTTATCCCTTGCTTATTTCCATTTACCATTATTCCACCTCTTTACATCATTAAGCAAATATATTTTAATATTTACTACTTCTTACCTAGACTTTTTGATTTTTCTGTACACGCAGAAACTGCTTTTATTATAGTTCCTCTGAAATTTCCATTTTCTAAAATTTCTAGTGCTTCTATTGTTGTTCCGCCAGGTGATGTAACTTCATCTTTTAAAACACCTGGATGTTTTCCTGTTTCAAGAACCATTTTTGCTGACCCTTGTACTGCTTGCGCAATTATTTTGTATGCCTTATCTCTAGGCATTCCTTCAAGCACTCCACCGTCTGCTAGCGCCTCTATAAACATATAAACGTAAGCTGGTAATGACCCACTAATCGCAGTAAATACATGCATTAGTTTTTCATCTATTTCTTCTGCTTTCCCAAAACTATTTAAAAGGCCGAAAACAATATCTTTATCTTTTGTAGTTATAGTTCCACTAAAAGATACTGCTGTCATTCCTTCTAATATTTGTGCTGGTGTATTTGGCATTGTTCTAACTATTTTCTTATCTTTCCCTATTATTTCTTGAACTTGAGATATTGAGTATCCTGCTGCAATTGTTATGATTATTTTATCTTGTGTTATTTCCTCTGCAATTTTAGACAATACACTATTATAAATATTAGGTTTAACTGCTAATATTATTATATCGCTATTTTTTGTTACTTCAATTTCATTTTCTGAAATATTAACACTATATTTATCTACTAATTCACTACATTTTTCTGTATCCAAATCATAGATATTTACATTTTTACCAACTATAAAATTTGATTTTATTGCTCCACCAATTATTGAAGAACCCATATTCCCAGTTCCTATAAACCCTAATCTCATAAATCCACTCTCCCGCTAATCTCTTATTTGTCCATTTCCTCTTATTATATATTTTGTTGTTGTCAATTCTCTTACTCCCATTGGTCCTCTAGCATGAAGTTTTTGTGTTGATATTCCTATCTCTCCACCATATCCAAATTCCCCACCATCTGAAAATCTTGTAGATGCATTTAAATATACGGCTGCTGAATCTATCTCATTTAAGAATTTTTCTGCATTGTCTAGATTTTCTGTAATTATAGAGTCCGAATGTTGTGTGCTATGTTCATTTATGTATTCTACAGCTTCATCTATATCTTTCACTATTTTTAAAGACATTATCATATCTAAATATTCTGCTCCAAAATCTTCTTCTGTAGCTAATTTTACTTGCTTAGCATAATCAGAATATTTTTTATCAGGATTAGAGCTAACAATTTCTAGTGCTTTTGAGTCATATCTCAATTCCACCTTATCTTCTATTAACATTGCTGTAAGCTCTGGTAATATTGCATTAGCAACTTTCTCATGAAGTAATACTGTTTCTATTGAATTACATGTACTTGGTCTTTGTATTTTTGCATTTTCTATAATTGGTAATGCCTTTGATAAATCTCCTGTTTCATCAACAAATACATGACATACTCCTGCACCAGTTTCAATTACTGGTATTGTTGCATTTTCTATTATGAACTGTTTAAGTCCTTTCCCACCTCTTGGGATTAAGACATCAATATACTCATTCATTCTTATCATATCTTTTACTAATTCTCTATCAACTGATTCAATTAATTGAACAGAATTCTTAGGTAATCCTTGAGCATCTGCTACTTCGTTAAATATTTTATTTAAACATTTATTTGAATTTATTGCATTTGCTGATCCTCTTAAAATTACCGCATTCGATGATTTTATAGCAAGTCCAGCTGAATCTATAGTTACATTAGGTCTTGACTCATATATTATCCCTATTACTCCTAAAGGAACTCTTTTCTTTTCTATTAGTAATCCATTTTGATGTTTCCATCCATTAAGAATTTCTCCTATAGGATCTACGAATCCTGCTATGACATTAAGACTTTCTGCCATTCCCTCAATTCTATTATCATTTAACTCTAATCTATCAAGAAGTGCAAAAGAAAGCCCAGTTTCCTTTCCATTTTCAATATCTTTTTGGTTTGCTAACTTTATCTCTTCTTTTCTTTCTATCAATGCTTTTGCTATTTCTCTAAGAGCTCTATTTTTGATTCTTGTATCAATTGTCAATAATTCTTTAGATGCTTTTTTTGCATTTTGTCCTAATTTTAAAATATATTCATTCATTTATCTCACTCCATTTTTTTAAAAATTTTATACTAGTGTTATCATGTTATCTATATGTATTACTACATCATCGTACTTATAACCTAGAAGTTTTTCAATTTCTTCACTCTTATATCCTCTAATCTTTATTATTTCTTCTGATGAATAATTAGATATCCCTTTTGCTAGTAATTTCTCTTCTTTATTTATTATCTGAACAACAGTTCCTTTATCAAAATTTCCTTCAACTTTTTTTATACCCACGGGCAGTAAACTCTTCCCTTTAAGTAATGCTTTCTCAGCTCCATCATCTATCATTACTGTTCCTTTTTTATTTGTACCATAAGCTAGCCAGTATTTTTTAGAACTAATTTTTTTATCTTTTTTTATGAATAGTGTCCCCACATTTTCTTTATTTACTATTCTTGTAATATTAGTAGGGTTTCCTCCATTTGCAATAACTAAATGTGTACCTATTTTAGTTGCCATCTCTGCTGCAACTATTTTTGTAAACATTCCTCCAGTCCCAAACTTAGATCCTTCTCCACCTGCCATAGCTTTAACGTCTTCATCTACATTCCCAATTATTTCTATAAGGTTTGCATCTTCATATTTCTGTGGATTCTTATTATAAAGCCCATCTATATCTGATAAAATAATTAACAAATCAGCATCTATAAGTCCTGAAACAAGCGCTGAAAGTGTATCGTTATCTCCTACTTTTATTTCATCTGCAACAACTGCATCATTCTCATTAACAACTGGGATTATTTTTTTTTCTAGTAATGTATTGCAAACGTTTCTTGCATTTAAATATCTATTTCTATCTGAAAAATCTGCTTTTGTTAACAGTAATTGTGCTATTGTTTTATTATATTCACTGAATAAATTCTGGTACAAATGCGTAAGTGCTACTTGACCTACTGCAGCAACTGCTTGTTTCTCTGTTAATGCTTTTGGCTTTTCAATAAGTCCTAATTGTCCCATTCCAGCCCCTACTGCACCTGAAGTAACTAATACCATTTCATAGCCTTTATCTACTAAGTTACTTATCTCTTTGACAATTTCTTTTATTTTTGAAATATTAAGACTTCCATCTTCTTTAGTCAACGTTGATGTTCCCACTTTAACTACAACTTTTTTTATATCACCTAATATATCTTCTCTAGTCATTTCATTTTTCATATTAATCAAGCACCCTTCATCACTTTTTTACTACCCATATTATATAACTTTTGTGTAATAAATTCAACCTACATTTACTTTTGCAGTTGTTAGATATTATATATTGTGGTATAATAAAAAAAGATTATTAAAACGGAGGAAATAAAATGGAAAACACTACAGCAAATAATGCTGCAAACAACGAGACTAACACTAATGTTAGCAAGAACTCATCAATATTAAAAACTTTTATGCTAATCTTTTCAACTGTAATACTAACTTTAGCAATTGTTTTCGGGTCGTTATATATATTTAATACGTATATACCTAAAACTCAAGTTCAAAAAACAATTTCTAGTTATTATGCCAGTATGAAAGATGGAAATATTGATAACTTACTTAAAGTCTATCCTAAAGATGTCGCTGCACAAGCTAAATCAGGTTATGACCAATCACCTGAAATGAAAAAAGGATCAGCTGAAATTCTTAAACTAATGAATGAAAAGACAACTTACAAAGTGAAAAGTATTAATGTAACCGGTGATACTGCAACTGTAAAAGTAACTCAGACAGCAATTGATGAACAAGAATTACAAGCTAAAGCACAGGAATTAGCAACAAAAACACCACTTAATGTTAAACAAGATGATCCTCAAGCACAAATAAAAGCTGCAAAATATCAATTAGATATTTTAAAGGCTGCATTGAAAGAAGTTTCTAAAACAAAAGAAACTGATGTTGATATGAAATTAATTAAAGAAGATAAAAAATGGGTTATTTCACCTAGTGGTCAATAAGAAGTAGTCAATAAAAAAAAGAAGCTTTTGCTTCTTTTTTTGTTTATCATTATACCGCTGGTACCCATACTGCTACTTTTCCACCTTTTACTGCAAAATTTCCCCAACCATCTTGATTTATTTCTACTTTATCTAATCCAGTTCCTGTAACTTCTTCCCACATTTGTCCCACTCTATTTTTTCCAACTTCTATCCATTTATTTCCATCATTTCCATTTGAAAATAGTGTTGCACAACCAGTTGATAGATCTCCATCTTTTCCTGTTCTGTACATCGCAACTGTTCTCGGGTGATCAAAATAGTTATGTTGTTCCCCGTAAGCATTGTTTTTTCTAACTTTTAATAATTGATCAATTACCCATTTATGAATACTTTCATTCCCCGATACACCATAATAATCTCCATAAAATAGACATGGGTAGCCACTTTTTGACAATAAAATTAGTGCATATGCTTGTGGTTTAAACCAATCTTCTACTTGTGATTGTAGCGCGCTTCCCCATTGTGAATCATGATTATCAACAAATGATACAGCTTCCATAGCATCATGAACTAGTATTGTGTCATCTGTCAATCTACGCAAATCATATTTTGCACCCATAACTGATGCCTCATACATATTATAATGGAGCGATACATCAAATAACCCAGTTTCATAACCTACATTTGCTAAATAGTTTCTTAGTTCTTCTAGATTATCTTTCCAATATTCACCAACAGAATAAAAGCTGTCTCCTACTTCTTTTCTTACTTCTGTTAGGAATTCTTTTACAAACTCATCACTTATATGTTTTACTGCATCCAATCTAAATCCATCTAAATTTAGCTCTTTTGCTACCCATTTCCCCCATTTTATTACTTCACTTCTAACGTCAGGATGATTAAAGTCAATATTAGCATACATCAAATAATCATAGTTACCATATTGTGAATCTACACCTTTATCCCAATCTTTAAATTCTCCTAGTATTTTATATAACGCGGTCTTACCATTAGCATTATTGTAGTCCGTACCATTAAAATGATTATAGTTCCATACGAAATCAGAGTATTGTCCATTTCTTCCAGGAAACGTGAATTTTGTCCATCCTTCTATTTCATACGGTTCTGATATAATTCTATTTCTATCTCCAAAGTCAACTTCCTGTGCCATGAATCGTTCTGTCTCATCTGCACCGCCTTTATGGTTTAGAACAACATCTAAATAAATACTAATATTATATTTATGCAGCTCTGCTATTGCTGATTGTAATTCATCTTTTGTTCCATATTTTGTCCCAATGGTCCCTTTTTGATCAAATTCACCTAAATCCCATAAGTCATACGTTCCATAACCAACATCATAGACTGATGTCCCTTTATATGCTGGCGGAATCCATACTGCACTTACCCCTATTTCACTCAAGTGTTTAGCATCTTCTTTTAATCTGTTCCAGTGCTTACCATCAGGTTGAATATTCCATTCAAAGTATTGGATCATTACTCCATTTTCCATTTTATCCCCTTTAATATTTATAATGTTATATTATTATTTTTAACATATTCATTTACCAACTTCAAGTCTTCTGCAGTATCTACTCCTATTACATTAGTTTCTGTCTCTATAACTTTTATTTTATACCCATTCTCAATGAACTTCAATTGTTCCAATGATTCCATTTGTTCCAAAAGTCCATTTTTCAAATTTTTTAGTTCATTTAGAAATTTTGTTGTATAACCGTAAATGCCAATATGTTTGTAATATTTAAATCCTTCTAGCGCATCTCTTTTAAATGGTATTGCATATCTACTAAAATAAATAGCATTATCAAAAAAATCAGTTATTACTTTTACAACATTGGGAGTCAATAATTCACTCTCTTCTTTTATTTCTTTTTTTAACGTTATAATTTCTGATTTTTCTTCTCTATAGTTGTTTGCTATTTTATTTATAGAATCAATATCTATTAATGGCTCATCACCTTGAATATTAATGACAAAGTCATATTTACTATATTCTGAATTGTTTATAACTTCTATAATTCTACCAGTACCATTTTCATGATTTTCTGATGTCATTACAGCTTCTCCTCCAAAAGAAATAACTGTATCATATATTCTCTTGTCGTCAGTTGCAACAACAAGTTTATCAATATTAGCATTCTTAGCTCTCTTGTACACCCATTCAATCATAGGCTTGCCATCAATTAATTTTAAAGGCTTCCCTTCAAACCTAGTTGATGCATAACGTGCTGGAATTACTCCTAATATCTTCTCCATTATTCCCTCCAATTATATTTATACTTATTTATTAATTCTATCTTTTATTTTTTTCATAGAGTTAAATGCGAATACACTTGCAACGAATGAAGTCACTGGGAATATAGCTAAAATACTAGCTATTTTCAATTCTTTATGCCCACTTACATTTTCTATTTTCATTACTGCAAGTATGTTGCTCATATTTAAGAATAAACAAGTCATAGCCGAAATTAAATGTAATATATACAGAATAGAAATTAATAATAAAAATGAAATTGGTAAAATCATACTCATTGTTTCATTTTTTTCTGAATTAAGAGTTAAAAAGTATACTCCAATTAGTAGCATCAAAAATATATTTTGTATGATCGATATAATGAATACTATTCTAGAATAATTCACTGCTTTCTTTATAAACGCTTCGTCATTATTTATTTCCATTTTTCCACCTTTTAAGCTTTCTCTATAATTTTTCCTATTTTATTCACTCTTTTCAATATATTATTAGAAAATGATTTTTTTATGGCTTTCTCTGACAAAATAACAAAATAATCAAATAAAAATGATAATATTGTTATTGCAATCCATGGTATTGCGAGCATAGATGCATAAATAGCAATTTCTTGTTCCCCAGTCACTAGAAGATATATTATTGCAGCTATAGCAATCAAATCTGAAATAGTAAATATCGTGTAAATAACTGATGTCGATTTTGAGAATTTTCTTACTGCACTGTATTCAACATTTGTTGAGCTATCTGTTTGAGAAGATAATTTGAAATTTAACTCTCTATAGTTTTTTATTGGAAATGTTACTCCAAATGGATTTAATGCTCCGGTAGGAATAATTTTTATATTATCCCCTTCTTCTTTTATGAAATGCTTCCCAGCAACTTTCTTTATTCCTTCTTTTACATATTTTATATTTAAATCCATTTTTTCAGTTCCGCTTACCTCTGATGGAAATAATTTTTTAAAAAATTTATATATCATTCTCTCTCCTTATTCTTTCCCTACTGTTCCTGATTTTTCATTTAACTCAGCAAATGCAGATACCATTCCTGCTAAGTTTTGTAGGTTACTTGGTATTATTATTTTTGTTGCTTTCCCATCTGCTACTTTTTCAAATGTTTCCATTCCTTTTAACGCTATTACTTCTTGAGTTGGAGCAGCTTCTCTTAATAAGACCAATGCATCAGCTTTTGCTTTTTGTATAGATAATATTGCTGCGGCTTCTCCTTCTGCCTCTCTTATTTGTTGTTCTTTTTTAGCTTCTGCTCTTAATATAGTTGATTGTTTTTCTCCTTCAGCAATCAATATAGCTGATTCTCTTTCTGCTTGTGCTGTTAGTATTTTTGCTCTTTTTTCTCTTTCTGCTTTCATCTCTTTTTCCATTGATATTCTCATATCTTCTGGTGGCAATATACTTTTTAATTCAACTCTATTAACTTTAATTCCCCAAGGCTCTGTTGCCTCATCTAGTGCTCTTCTCATTTCATCATTTATTTTATCTCTTGATGTTAGTGTCTGATCAACAGTTAAATCCCCAATTATATTTCTTAATGTAGTGGCTGTTAAATTTTCGATCGCTTGAATAGGTCTTTCAACACCATATGTGTATAATTTTGAGTCTGTTATTTGAAAATATATAACTGTATCAATTTGTACAGTTGCATTATCTCTTGTAATAACTGGTTGTGGTGGGAAATCTATTACTTGCTCTTTCAATGATACTACTTTCGACACTCTGTCAACAAATGGTATTAAAAGATTAAGTCCTGGTTTTAATTTTTTGCTATATCTTCCTAATGTCTCTATTATATATTCTCTCGATTCTGGTACTATTTTTACACTTGATAAAAATACTAATAATAATACTATTAATATTGGTAAAACACCTAATATCCACATAATATTTCCTCCGATTTATTTTTATTTTTTTACAATTATTTTATTTCCTGTAAATCCATCCATTTCTACTTCATCTCCAACAGATAGCTCTTCAGTACTCACTGCAGTCCATATGCCACCTTTGTATCTAACTTCATATGTTTTATTATCAATTTTTTTTTCAATTTTTAAGATTGTTTTTTCCTCTATTTTCTTATCATTATCAATATATTTCTTAACAAATGGTCTTGTTAACATTATAAATATTATTGATAAAATGCTCCATATTGCTGTTTCTATTCGCCAATCATTTATAAATGGTGTCAGAAACATTACTCCAATTGCGGCTAAACTCATCCATATCGTTATTAATCCAGGTAGAATTAACTCTAATAATCCAAATCCAGCTGCTACAATTCCCCAAAAAAACATTCCCATAATTTTTGTCTCCTTTCGCTATATATATAGCGCTATTGTTTCATTAAATTTCTCAATTTTTGTTTCTAATTCCTCTTTTATTCTATTTTCTTTTTCAATTACTTCTTTTGGTGCTTTTGATGTGAATGCTTCGTTAGATAGCTTTGAAATAACTCTATCTAGCTCTTTTTGTGTTTTTTCTATATCTTTTTTCAATTTATCTATTTCTTTTTCTTTATCAACCAAATCATTTAGTGGTATGTAAATTTCAGTCTTAAGTGCTAATCTGTAACCTACCAATTTAGGAATTTTGATTGTTTCTGGATCTAATGCAACTGCATATTTTTCAACATTGGCTAACTTATCCAGAATTTTAGCATTGCTCTCTAATATCGCTTTTTCTGTTGCGTCACTTGTCTTGAACATAACCTCTATTTTTCTCGATGGAGATACATTTGCTTCCCCTCTTATATTTCTAATAGCTGTTATAACTTCTCTTAAATAATCAAATTCTTTTTCTGAATTTGTATCCACCAATGATTTGTCTTCTTCAGGAAATTCTACAAGCATTATTGTTTCGTCTCCTAATTTTACTTTTTGCCAAATTTCTTCAGTTATATAAGGCATGAATGGGTGAAGTATTCTTAATCCATTATCCAAAACATGTCTCAATATCCATTGCGCAGTTATTTTATCAATTCCTTCATTACCATAAACTCTCGTTTTTGCAATTTCAACATACCAGTCACAGAAATCTCCTCTAAAGAATTCATATGCTGTTTTTGCTGCCGTATCAAGTTCATAATTTTCCATTGCTTCATTTATTTTTTTTGAAGAAGATTGAAGTTTTGATAGAATCCATCTATCTTCAAGCTTGAACTCTAAATCCATTACAGATGTGCTATAATCAAAATCTTCTAAATTACTTAATACAAATTTCGATGCGTTCCACACTTTATTAGAGAACGATGATCCCATTTCTAATAATTTTTCAGAGAAATGTATATCTTGTCCTTGTGATGTGTTAAATAGCAAACTAAATCTAATTGCATCTGCCCCATATTTATTCATTAGATCTACAGGATCAGGTGAATTCCCAAGCGATTTACTCATCTTTCTTCCTTGCTCATCTCTAATTACACCGTGAAAGTAAACGTAGTTGAACGGTATCTTATCATGAACATATAAGCTCATCATTATCATTCTTGCAACCCAGAAAAATATAATATCCGCGGCTGTTACAAGTGCATCTGTTGGAAAAAATTTATCAAAATCTTTACTTGTTTCTGGCCACCCCATTGTTGAAAAAGGCCATAATGCTGATGAGAACCATGTATCCAATACATCTGTTTCTTCTCTTAATGGTACTTCTTTTCCGTATTTTGCAATTGATTCTTTTTTTGCATCTTCAAGATTTTCAGCAACGAACATTGTTCCGTCTTCTGCGTAATATGCTGGTATTCTATGCCCCCACCATATTTGTCTTGATATACACCAATCTCTTATATTTTCAAGCCAGTTATAGTATATCTTTTCTTGTCTTTTTGGTGTTATTGTTATTTCACCATTTCTAACAACTTCAAGTGCTCTTTCTGCTAATGGCTTCATTCTAACAAACCATTGTTCTGAAACTCTTGGCTCAATTATAGTGTTACATCTGTAACAGTGCCCTACTGAATTATTATGCTTCTTCTCACCAACTAAATATCCTTGCTCTTCAAGATCTTTAAGTATCTCTTTTCTTGCTTTAAATCTTTCTAATCCTTTGTACTTTCCACCGTTTTCATTTACGTGTGCGTCTTCTGTAAATATATTCAACATTGGTAATCCAGTTCTTTTTGCAACTTCAAAATCATTAGGATCATGTGCAGGTGTCATTTTAACAACTCCCGTTCCAAATTCCATATCTACATATTCATCTGCTACAACTGGTATTTCTCTGTCCATTAGTGGTAATATTACACTTTTACCAATTAAATGTTTATATCTCTCATCATTAGGATTTACAGCAACTCCCGTATCTCCTAACATAGTTTCAGGTCTTGTTGTTGCTACTACTACATAATCATCAGAGTCTTTTATTTTATATCTTATTTCCCATATTTTTCCTTCTTTTTCAACATGATCAATTTCATCATCTGCAAGCGCCGTCTTATCATGTGGACACCAGTTTACTATGTATTCCCCTTTGTAAATTAATCCATCATTATATAAGTCAACGAATACTTTTCTTACTGCATCTGATAGTCCTTTATCCATTGTGAATCGTTCTCTTGACCAATCTAATGAAGAGCCTAATTTTCTCATTTGATTTGTTATAAGGCCACCATGTTTTTCTTTCCATTCTAATGTCTTTTCTAAAAATGCTTCTCTTCCTATTTCTTCCTTTGATGTACCATTTTCTGCTAGCCATTTTTCAACTTTATTTTGCGTTGCAATTCCTGCATGATCCGTTCCAGGTACCCATAATGTATCAAAACCCTTCATCCTTTTCCATCTAACTATTGTATCTTGAATAGAATTGTTTAACATATGTCCCATATGCAATATTCCAGTTACATTTGGAGGTGGAATTACTATTGAATATCCTGGCTTATCATCATTATGTTGTGCATTAAAATACCCTTTTTCTTCCCATATTTTATACCACTTATCTTCTATTTCTTTTGGCGAATAAACTTTACTTAATTCTTCTGACATTCTGTCTTACCCCTCTCAATGAATCAAATTATAAATATCATATTTTTTATACTTTTATATTATAAAGTAACATTTTTAACACATTTTGTCAATCTCAAAGAACACAATAGAGCAACTGAATTTATTGACTTTAAGCTCTATTTAGGCTTCTCTTGTTCTTTCATTACAACTAAACCAGATGCAAAAATTCTATCAAGAACGTTGTGACTATCGTTCCATATCTCTTCAAAGTTCAAATATTCCCACTTTTCACCCCAATTAGACGCAGTCAAATATGTCTTTTTATCCTCTGTTCTAATTCCTGTAATAGTGATCCAATGATATTTAAAATTTTTCTTTAGTATTTTGTCACTAACTCTATGATTTATTAAAATTGCTACAGGATTCTCTGCTTCAAGCGACTTTATTATTAATTCCTTTGCTTCTTTATAATTATTATTTATTCCTGTTTTTTTTGATAAAACTTCAAAAGAGAAACTTTTTTCTTCTTTTTCTTTTCTTAAAAATTTAATAGCTACTTTCTTTAGAAAATATATTGAATTTATTCCTATTCTTAAATTTAAATTATACATATATATTTTATTCATTTTTTCAATAATCTCTAATTTAGTATGCTTTTTACCTGTTGATTTGTACTTTAAATACAAATACATATTAAGAATAGAGACATATCCACATCCTTCTCTATACGCCAAATGATGTATTAATGTCCCTTTTTCTTTATACCAACATTGCTCGATTCCATAACTATTTCCTATTATAAATGAATCAAAATCTTTTATCTCAAATTTATCTGTAATCATCAACATTTCCCTTAATATCTTATTATTTTCAATTCCTTAGATGTTTTATTTAATATTTCGCATCCTGATTTCGTTATTACTACATCGTCTTCGATTCTAACTCCACCGAATCCTTCAACGTATATTCCTGGTTCTACTGTTACAACCATATTCTCTTCAAGAACTGTATTTGTTACTGGTGATAATGCAGGTGCTTCATGTATTTCAAGCCCTATTCCATGCCCTAATCCGTGTCCAAATTTATCTCCATATCCTTTTTCTGTTATGTAATCTCGAACTATTTTATCAATTTCTGATGTTAGCATACCCGACTTAATATTATCCACACCCATTAATTGTGCATTTAACACAGTATTATAAATTTCCTTATGTTTATCTGAAATGTTGTTTCCGAAGTAAATTGTTCTTGTCATATCAGAAACATAGCCATCATAATAACACCCAAAATCAATTGTTATAAATTCATCTTCTTCTATCTTCT
>ERZ650302.237-NODE-237-length-28849-cov-11.712787_pt1 | contig 28849 bp, 27 predicted proteins | sample MGYA00376238_ERZ650302 | MGnify/ENA primary metagenome ERZ650302 (study PRJEB26733, sample SAMN07839298) | wastewater metagenome | biome: urban; feature: wastewater treatment plant; material: waste water | place: USA: North Carolina | collected 2016-04-28 ... | reverse complement strand
CGTGTTGTTGACAAGCGTTCCCGTGCAACCGGTCGTCCCGTTGATAATCATCAGGACTACACTGCGTTCGATAGCGTCGTAACGGGTTGTCGAATCCTGGTAGCAGGCGATGACCGGCATACATCTGAAAGCCGCAAAGTCGGGCTGCGGTTCCGAGAGTCTGAGGTTTCGATAGCCGTGGTTCACCTCGCCGACCGCGAGTTTTCCAGGGAAAGCGGTTTTCGCCGGTTCTTGGTATTCGATGATCAACTCGTCTCCCTGGATCGGGGCCACGGGCAGAATGCCACGTTCCGAATTGTTCAGGTGGTTGAACGAGCCCAAGACTTCCGATTGGTCGCTATTGTACAGGAATACGCGTGCGCCTTCGGGCAGATGGTATTTACTGAACATTATATTGAGGGAGAGCGCACCTTCGGAACGTATCCCGAGTCGCCAGACCTTTGTCCCGTCGGACAGGGTGAAATGGACTCCGGAATTCTCCGGCGTATAGTCTGTCACGAACTTATAGGCAAAGCGGAATCCATTCCGTAGGCCGGTCGCTTCTAGCGAGTCGAGCCGGAGCTGTTCCGCCAGGTCGAATGGGGGCATTGTAATAAACATATCCTCTGTCAGGCTTTTTGTGGCCGTGAGAGGGAGTGGCTGTCCTCCGTGACTGATCTGTGCCTTGACGGAAACACCGAGAAACAGGCATAATCCGAAATATATTATAATAATAAGATGCTTTGCCATAATAGCGACAAATATACGATTTTAGGGAAATAATCAGCTATTTCAGATTCATTTTAAAATTGCTCCTGATATTTGTCCTGTCAAAAGATTAGACAGATAAAAAGTAGAACTATAAAAGATGAATGAAATGAAGAAAATTTTACAATATAAAAAAGGTAAAATTTCAATAGGAGCAACACATAATATTGGTGAACCTGTTCTTCCTAGAATAATGGTAGAATTCAGAAAACAATACCCTGAAATTGAATTTGATTTATATATTAAAAATAAAGAATCTTTAGTAAAACATCTAAAAGAAGGAACGGTAGACATCGCTTTAATGGAAGAATATTTCATTGAAGATAAAGAGATAAAAGTAATAGAAACAGAAGATTATCCTTTTGTTGTTGTAGCTGGTAAGGAAATAACAAACTTAGATGAACTACAAAACATACCTCTTTTAAAAAGAGATACAATACTTACAAATAAATATTTAGATTTATTCGAAAAAATAGTTGGGTTTAACCTAGATAAGAGAATATCTGTTAATGGAAGTATTGAGACAATGAAAAACTTAATAAAAGATGGATTAGGATTTGCAATATTACCTTATTACAGTGTCCATGAAGAAGTTGAAAGAGGAGCATTGAAATTAGTTCATAAATTTGAAAAATCAGAAGATAGATTCCAAATAGTATTAATAAGAGAAAATGAAGATAAAGAAGGAATTAGTAAATTTGTAGAGTTTTTAGAAAATTACAAAATCAATAGAGATAGCGCACCATTGGCTACAAAAGTAAAGAAAACAAAAAAATAAAATAATCTTATATGTAAGGAGATGTGAATCATGGCTATAAAAGATGAGCTTAGAAAGTCTTACTTAACAGCATATGAAACTGTTAAAAATTTTGTGGAGAATGAAGAAAACATATCGAAAACTGCTGAAATATCAGAAGGATTAGCAAATGCCTACAAAGAGGGTAAGAAATCTCTTATTGCAGGTAATGGTGGTAGTAATTGTGATGCGATGCATTTTGCTGAAGAATTTACAGGAAGATTTAGAAAAGATAGAAAAGCATTACCTTCATTAAGTATAAGTGATTCATCACATATTACTTGTGTTGGAAATGATTATGGATTCGACTTTGTTTTTGCAAAAGGGATAGAAGCATTCGGTCAAGAAGGAGATTTTTTCTTTGGTATTTCAACATCAGGAAATTCTCAGAATATAATTGAGGCATTCAAAATTGCAAAAGAAAAAGGATTGAAAACAGTAGCATTATTAGGAAAAGATGGTGGAAAGTTAAAGGGAGTCTGTGATTATGAATTTATAATACCAGGTGAAACATCAGATAGAATACAAGAAGTTCATATGATTATATTACATATTATAATTGAGGGAGTAGAAAGAATTCTATTTCCAGAAAATTATTAATTAAAAAAACTCGACTAATTAGGTCGAGTTTTTATTTTATCCACTATTTCTAAGTCCTGTTGCAAGACCATTTATTCCAATATGTATTCCTTTTCTTAATTCCTCTGATTTATCTCCCTCTCTGTATCTCTTTAAAAGCTCAACTTGAAGGTGATTTAATGAATCAAGATAAGGTAATCTATTTCGTAAGCTACGTGTAAGAATAGGGTTATCGTATAATAAGACGTCTTGTTCTTCAATATCTAAAATTATAGATAAAGTTAGCTCCCATTCTTTAACAATTTCTCCAAAAATATTTTTAGAAATCTCTTTGTCAGGAACTAATTCAGCATACTTTGATCCAATTGCTAAGTCAGTCTTTGACATAACCATGTCAATATTAGAAATAACACTTCTAAAAAATGGCCATTCTTTGTACATTTTTTTTAGTATATCAAGATTCTTCTCATCTCTACATATCCATTCTTTGAATGCAGTTCCAACACCATACCAACCAGGTAGCATTATTCTAATTTGTGACCATGAGAATACCCAAGGAATTGCACGCAAATCTTCGATTCTGTTTGATGTTTTTCTTGATGAAGGTCTTGATCCAATATTCAATTCCGCAATTTCATTTATAGGTGTTGCTGAAAAGAAAAATTCTCTAAATCCTTCAGTTCCATAAACTAATTTTCTATAAGCATTGTAACTAATATTTGATATTTCTTCCATAATTACTTTATATTCAGAATAATCAACAGCTTCTTTTACTCCAAATGCAGTAGACTCTAACGTTGCAGAGACTAAAGCTTCTAGGTTTCTAATACCTAAGTCAGGATCACTGTATTTTGCACCGACCATCTCACCTTGTTCTGTTAAACGAAGTCTCCCATGTATACTCCCTGTTGGTTGTGATAGAATTGCATCATAACTTGGTCCACCTCCACGTCCAACAGTTCCACCTCTACCATGAAAGAATGAAAGATCAACATTACATGCATTACCTATTTCAGTTAATGCTTCTTGAGCAACATATAAAGACCAGTTAGAACTTAAGAATCCACCATCTTTGTTGCTATCAGAATAACCTAACATTACTTCCTGAGCCATGTTTCTCTTATTGAGCCAAGTGTTAACAATAGGTAGTGCAAAATAATTTTTCATAATTTCAGGAGCTGATTCTAAATCTTCAATAGTCTCAAATAAAGGAACGATATCAACTCTACAGATTGAATCAGCACCACCTATAACAAGTCCTACTTCTTTTAAAAGGATTGCAACTTCTAACATATCAGATATACTAGTTGCTTGTGAAATTATAGATTGCTCAATTATACGCTCACCAAAAAGATCTTTTAATTGACGCGCTTTTTTTAGAATATCAATCTCCTTAATTAATACTTCACTGTATTCAATATGCGGATTAGTTAATAGTCTAGGGCTATCTAACTCTTCCAATAGAATTTTACATTTTTCATCTTCAGTTAATTCACTATAATTAGGAGTAATTCCTGCGTTGCTTAATAATTCGGCAACACATTCTTGATGGACTTCCGAATTCTGTCTAATATCAATAGTAGCTAGATGAAATCCAAAAACTTTCGTTGCTTCTATAAGTTCAGTCAAAGTACCATCTATAAGAGAAGCACTATTATTAGAAATAAGTGATGTCTCAATAATTTTCAGATCACATCTAAATTCATCAGGTGTGTCATAACGATCTACAATAATTTTAAGTGGCTCTAATTCTGAACGATCTTCTAATAATGCGTGTGCAGTAGATAGCATTTTGTTCCGCATACCAGTTAATGCTCTTCTATAAGGTTCGTTTTGTCTATGTGGTGACATTTCACCAGAGTTAGACGCTAAAGTAATCAAGTCATCAGTAACTTTAGTCATAGACTCCGTTATAGAAAGTTCTTCGTAAAGTTTATCAATATTTTCTAAATAATATTTAAAAATCATATCTGCTTGCATTTGTGCAGAACTATTAAGTGTTTCAGCAGTGACAAATGGATTACCATCTCTATCTCCACCAATCCACATTCCCATTCGTAAAGGTCTTAAGTTCTCTACAACACTAGTATCTTCCCCCATTTCTTTTGCAATTTCTTGATAACGTTGCATTATGTTAGGAATTCCTTTTAAAAATGTTATAGGATAATAACTAAGAGCATTGTTTATCTCGTTAGAAACACGCAATTTAGATGTTCTAAGCATAGCAGTTTGCCATAAAATTTGGATTTGCTTATTTAATGTTTTTACCCATTCCTCTTCATCGAATTGAGTAGCAAGGACATAATCATATTTAGCCAAATGTTTAGCAATCGCATGTGTTAAATCCAAGATACTTTTTCTTTGAACTTGTGTAGGATGTGCAGTTAATACTGGAACAACGTCTACATTTTTCATAGCTTTCAAGATCTCTTCATTACCAATACCATGTTCTTTTAATTTTTGCAAAGCAAATTTAAGTGTCCCTGTTTGAGGGTTACCACCTTTCGCTTTATATATTTTTCGTCTACGATTTTGATGTACGTCTTCAGCGATGTTTGCAAGTAAAGAAAGCAAACTAAAAGCTCTAGTTACACGTAACGCTTCGAAATCATTCAAATCCTCACAGAGATGCGATAATTCTTCTCTCGTAGTTATAGTATCATCAGAATGAAAATCAGAAGAAGATTTTACAATCTGTTGGGTTTTTTCATAAATATTTTTGCCAGAATAGTTTAGGACGGTGTGCCCAAGTAGCCCGCCTAATAGTTTTACAGTTTCCAATAGCATTTGTTGCTTCTCATCCTTTTCCATTGAAAGTAAAGGTGTGATAGGTAAATTCATATTTCCTCCTTACCAAAATAATCATATAATTAAATTAAATTGTTTCCTATCTATTATACCATAAATAAAAGAATAAAAAAAAGACCTCAACAATTCATTTTATATATAGAAAGTATTATTAAGGGTTTATCTTTGTAGATGTATAGAAGTGTGTTATACTAATGAAAAATTATAATTCTAAATAGAGATAGGAAAGTGATAAAATGGAAAATAAACATATAAAGAGGATTTTTGCATTAATGTTCGGATTAATGTTATACGGATTAGGTGTGACATTGACAATAAAAGGAAATATAGGGTACTCACCTTGGGATGTTTTTCATGCGGGAGTGGCAAAATATATTGACACATCGATTGGAAATGTTTCTATTCTAGTTGGTGTAGCTATAGGAGTGTTAACAATTATATTAGGAGAAAAATTAGGATTAGGGACTGTAATGAATATGATATTTATTGGTGTATTCATTAATGTATTTATGCCAATTATTCCAACAGTTGGGAAAGGAAACTTCATTTTAGGGTTGTTTACTGTTATTTTAGGATTATTTATAGTGTCATTTGGAAGCTATTTCTACATAAAATCAGGTTATGGAGCAGGTCCACGTGATAGTTTAATGGTAGCGATAAGAAGGAAAACAAAATTATCTGTTGGGTTAAGCAGAGGTATAGTTGAAGGGACAGCACTTTTAATAGGTTGGTTACTAGGTGGATTAGTAGGAATAGGGACAGCAATATCAATGTTTGGTATAAGTTTTTGCATACAGATAGTGTTTTCAATGTTAAATTTTGATCCATCAGAAATTGAACACGAAAATCTTGCAGAAACATTCAAAAAACTGTTGTAATAAATTAAAAAATAAAATATAATCTTTGTATAAACATATAAAAAAAGGGGATAAAATAATGAAAAGAGGAATTTTATTAACAGTGTTAATGTCACTACTAATGGTAGTAGTATCATATGGAGGAACACCAAAAGAATTGGAAACATCAAATAAGTCATTAAAATATGAAAATGGTACAGTAACATATAAAGGAAAACCTTACACGGGTAAACTTGTAACAAGTTTAGAGGATAAAGCAATTGGGTATGAAGGATTTATAACATTAAAAGAAGGACATTTAGAAGGACAAACAAAAATGAGTTCTAAGAAAAGCAAAGAAGAGTATGAATTTAATGTAAAAAATGGCGAATTTGATGGACAATATATTGTAAAATCACGTAAAAAGGGTGAAATTACAATGACTTTAGAAACTGGAGTATTAAAAGCACAGAAAATAAATGATACAGAGGGATATAAACAAGACTTAACATTTGATGCTGCAGGATTAGCAAATGGTACTGTAGAAATGGATAATCAGAAGTTCTCGTTCAAAGATGGTAAAGCGCTGTACGTAGGACAAAAAAATTCTTTTATGATAATTAAATATATGAAAGAAACAAACTCAATATTTACAGAAGCTACACAGAATGGGGAAGTGATTCTAAAGGAAGAAACTCCATTAGGGGATGTTAAAACAGTAGAAAGTGGAATCTTCCCAGCGTTAGTAGGGAAGTAAGAATAAAAAATAAATAGAATTCCTAGAGAGGAAAATTACTATGAAAAAGATGATACTAATGTTATTAAGTTTCGCAATTTTTGCTGTTCATTCATTTGCAGAAAGCGAAAATTTATCAAAAGGATTAGAGTTATACAATAATTCTAAGTATTCTCAAGCAAAGCCATATTTTGAAAAAATTGCAGCATTAAATAATGAAGAAACAGGGGAAGCGTACTTTTATCTAGCTGAGATAGCTTATTTTACTTTAGCTGATCCTAAAAATGATGCAGAACACGAAAGACTACTTAGGTTATCAATAGCAAAGGATTATGTACCAGCAATTACACATTTGGGTGGATACATTAATGTCACTAAAGTAGGTGGAGAGATTAGAGACACTAAAGAAGGAGAAAAAATACTTCTTGCAGGATTAGAAAAGTTTCCCAATAATCAAGATATAATAGATGCATTGGGGAAAATTTATGACCCAATGGGAATAACGGATAAAACTGTGAATTTCTATGAACAATTAGGAGCAAAAGGAAACAGCAAGGCATATTTAAGTTTAGGGTATTTGTATCAAGAAGATAAACAATACAATTTAGCAGAAGAAAACTTTTTAAAAGCAGCAAATAAAAATGTAGGAGGTTCAAGATCAGCACTTGCAGATTTTTATAAATCACAGAAAAAATACGACTTAGCAGAAAAATATTATCTTGAAGAGAGACCTGAAGATGCAATTGGTGGCCTAGCAGATTTATATATAATTCAAAAGAAATATGACGTAGTTGAAAAACTTTTTCAGGATTCAGGTTATGATAGACAAGAAATTATTTCTACCATAGCAGATAGAGCATTTAACTTAGAGGATTATAAAGCAGCAGAAAAATACTACTTACAAGGAATGAAAGAAAATCCAAATAGTTTTTACAATCAGGCAGCTTTAGCACTAAGTGCAGAAAAAGCTGGAGATAACTCGTTAGCAGAAGAAATGTATAAAAAAGATATGGTTAGTAATTTAGGTAGCGAAAGTGCAGGAGATTACGTGCGTTTCATGCTTAAACAAGGGAACTTAGCAGAAGTTGAAAAATTCGCTGAAGAAAACAAAGGGAGTGATATAGAAACATCTATTTATGGCTCATTATTATCAAATTATTTTGATGAAAAAAATGTAGAAGCAATAAAAAAATATTCACAGAAGTTAATTGATCTTAAAAATGAAAGCTATAGATATGAGATGGGTTATGCTTATTACTTAGAAAAAAATTATTCTGAAGCTACAAAAAATTTCTTAATTGCAAAAACATTTTCTGATTTCAGTCTGAATTCACTTTATTATCTAGGTATGGTTGAAAAAGAAAAAGGGAATATGAAGAAAGCTACAGCATATTTTCTAAAAGTATATAAAGAAGACAAATATTATAGTGTTGATTTATTAAATGAATTAAAAGCTAAATATGAAAAAGAAAGAAACACAAAAGAGATAAAACAGATTCAAGGATATATTGACGAAATAAATAATTCAGATTAAATATAAAAATCTTGTAGAAACATTCAAAAAACGGTTGTAATAAATTTAGTAATATAATATAATCTTTGTACAAACATATAAAAAAGGAGATGAAGAAATGAAAAGAGGAATTTTATTAACATTATTAATGTCACTACTAATGGTAGTAGTAGTATCATGTGGAGGAACACCAAAAGAATTGAAATTACCAAATAAGGCAGTAAAATATGAAAATGGTGCATTAACATATAAAGGAAAACCTTACACAGGTAAAATTGTAACAAGTTTAGCGGATAAAGTAAGTGGATATGAAGGGTTTATAACATTAAAAGATGGACATTTAGAAGGACAAACAAAAATTAGTTCAGGAAAAAATAAAGAAGAGTACGAAGTAAATGTAAAAGATGGTAAATTTGACGGGCAATATATTGCAAAAACACCTCAAATAGGTGAAATAGCAATAACTTCAGAAGCTGGAGCATTGAAAGCAATGAAAACTGCTATGACAAATGGGCTTAAACAAGATTTAACATTTGACGCTGCAGGATTAGCAAATGGTACTATGGAAATGGGTGCTCAAAAGTTCGTATTCAAAGATGGTAAAGCACCGGTTGCAGGACATGCAGATTCTTTTGTTTCACTTAAATATATGAAAGAAACAAATTCAGTATCTACAGAAGTTACACAAGGTGGAAATGTTGTTCAAAAAGAAGATAATCCATTAGGATTCGATGTTAAAACATTAGAAAGTCAAATATTCCCAGCATTAGTAGGGTATTAAGAATAAAATATAAACGTAATTCCTAGAGAGGGAAATTATTATGAAAAAGATAGTATTAATATTATTAAGTTTAACAATTTTTGCTGTTAATTCATTCGCAGAAAGCGAAAGTTTATCAAAAGGAGTAGAGTTATACAATGACTCTGAGTATTCTCAAGCAAAACCATATTTTGAAAAAATTGTAAGATTAAAGAATGAAGAAGCAGGGGAAGCGTACTATTATCTAGCTGAGATAGCTTATTTTACTTTAGCTGAGCCTAAAAATGATATAGAACACGAAAGATTACTTAGATTATCAATAGCAAAGGATTATATACCAGCAATTGTTCATTTAGGTCTATATCTTTATAGTGATATTGAAGAAGGAGAAAAAATACTTCTTGCAGGGTTAGAAAAATTCCCAAATAATCAAGATATATTAGATGCATTAGATGAATTACATAGAGATCCATTGGAAGATGTTACTGAGTAAATGAGAACAACGTATGTTTCTATGAACAATTAAGAATAAAATACAAATAAAATTCCTAGAGGAGGAAGATTACTATGAAAAAGATAGTATTAATATTATTAAGTTTCACAATTTTTGCTGTTAATTCATTCGCAGAAAGCGGAAATTTATCAAAAGGGTTAAAGTTATACGATGATTCTAAGTATTCTCAAGCAAAGCCATATTTTGAAAAAATTGTAGCATTAAATAATGAAGAAACAGGAGAAGCGTACTTTTATCTAGCTGAGATAGCTTATTTTACTTTAGCTGAGCCTAAAAACGATGTAGAACACGAAAGATTGCTTAGATTATCAATAGCAAAGGATTATATACCAGCAATTACGCATTTAGGTGGATACATTAGTGATGCTAAAGAAGGAGAAAAAATACTTCTTGCAGGATTAGAAAAATTTCCTAATGATGAGAGTATAATTGAAGGACTAACAGATGTATACTATGGAATGGGAATAACAGATAAAACTGTTAATTTCTATGAACAATTAGGAGCAAAAGGAAACAGCAAAGCATATTTAAATTTAGGGTATTTGTATCAAGATGATAAACAATACAATTTAGCAGAAGAAAACTTTTTAAAAGCAGCAAATAATAATGTAGAAGGCTCAAAATTAGTACTTGCAGATTTTTATAAATCACAGAAAAAATATGACTTAGCAGAAAAATATTACCTTGAAGTGAAAGCTGAAGATTCAGTTGACGGGCTAGCAGAACTATATATAATCCAAAAAAAATATGATTTAGTTGAAAAACTTTTTCAAGATTCAGGAAAGTATGATAGACAAGAAATTCTTTCTACTATAGCAGGTAGAGCATTCTATATAGAAGATTATGTAACTGCAGAGAAATATTACTTACAAGAAATGAAAGAAAATCCAAATAGTTTTTATAATCAGGTGCCTTTAGCACAGAGCGCAGAAGAAACTGGAAACAATTCATTAGCAGAAGAAATGTATAAAAAAGATATAGTGAATAATTCAGGAGGAGAAAGCACAGGAGGTTACGTGAACTTCATGCTTAAACAAGGGAAATTAGCCGAAGTTGAAAAATTTGTTGAAGAAAACAAAGGGACTGAAATAGAAACATCTATTTATGGAGCGCTATTATCAAATTATTTTGATGCAAAAAATGTAGAAGGAATAAAAAAATATTCGCAAAAGTTAATTGACCTTAAAGATGAAAGCTATAGATATGAAATGGGTTATGCTTATTATTTAGAAAAAAATTATTCTGAAGCTACAAAAAACTTCTTAATTGCCAAAAAATCTCTTAATTTTACTCAAGATTCACTTTATTATCTAGGTATGATTGAAAAAGAAAAAGGAAATATGAAAGAGGCGAAAGCATATTTTCTAAAAGTATATAAAAAAGACAGATATTATAGTATTGATTTGTTAAATGAATTAAAATCTATATATGAAAAAGAAGGAAATACAGAAGAGATAAAACAAATTCAAGAATATATTGATGATATAAATAATTCAAATGATGATACTGACTATTAGAAAAGTAATACTTGAAATAGATGTAAAAATATGTTAGTATACTATGTATTAAAAAAAATGAGTATTCCTCTTGCGTTCTTTTGGAGAAAAGAAATGACAACGAATATTTTAAAAGAAGGGATGTGAATTTCTTGAAAGAGAAATTAATCGAATTAGTAGAAAAAGACTACATTAAAACAGAATTACCACAATTTAAAGCGGGGGACACAATAGTTGTTCACTACAAAGTAAAAGAGGGTAACAAAGAAAGAATCCAATTGTTTGAAGGTGTAGTTATAAGAGTTTCTGGTGGTGGAATAGCAAAGAATTTCACTGTAAGAAAAGTATCTTCAGGTGTAGGTGTTGAAAGAATAATACCTCTAAATTCTCCATTAATTGACAAAATTGAAGTTAAGAGAATAGGAAAAGTAAGAAGATCAAGATTGTACTACTTGAGAAACTTATCAGGAAAAGCGGCTAGAATTAAAGAAATCAGAAGATAGCCCTAGAAGTCAGTATTTAATACTGGCTTTTTTTTATGTAATAGTATATAATTTATCTACAATAATAAGGGAAGAAAGAGAGAAAGGATTAATGATGAATATAGTAATATGGGGAGCAATTTACGTAGTGTTATCAGTAATGCTAGGATTGTTTTTATTTAAAGAGAAACAAATTATAGAGTTTTTTAAAGAAAAAGAAAAAATAACAGCAGAAAAAATAGAAAATGTAACAGCAGAAAAGAAATCAAAAGATAAAACATTAGGGGATATACTTACTTTTATTGGTATAATTATTCTATTTATATTCTTTTTATTAGTAGATAAAACACCAGATTCAGCAATGCCTATAAAAGGTATGGTGATAGGTATAGTTTTCGCAGCAATATTAATAAATTTAATAATTCGAAAATTTCATGAATATATGATATTAATAAGTGCAGTAATGTTGATACTGTCAAAAGCAATGTTTAATATACAAGACTTTAAGTTTTATATAATGCTAACGATAATGCTTATAATAGGATGTTTATTAATGTTGCTATATAAAGAAGAATTAGCGAAATCATTTCATGCAATTGAGACAACAATAACTGCAGTTGTTATAGTATTAATAATACAAACATTTTTCTTAGGAAACTATGTTGTACCGACAGCATCAATGAGTCCAACAATTGAACCAAAAGACAGATTTTTTGCAAATATGATTTTATATAAATTTACGGATCCTAAAAAAGGAGATATTATAGCCTTTAAAGAGCCTAAAGATAACAAAGTTATGTATACAAAAAGACTTATTGGGGAACCTGGTCAGACACTTCAGATAGCAGAAGATGGAAAATTGATGATAGACGGATCTTACTCAGGGCTACCAGTAGCATATGAGAAAGATGGTATCCTAGGTGGGGATAAAATATATATTCCTAAAAAAGGAGATAAAGTCAAACTAGATAAGATTATAATGATAGGAAAAGGTGTAGGGAAAGATGATAATGGAAATGATGCAATAGGTACAGATTGGTCAGGATTGCAAATAGCAGATAGACATAAAGAGATAACCGCTGAAGAATTTCTAAATATCGTTGGTACAAAAAAGAATTTACAACAATATATAGCTAATGATAGCTCATTTAACAAAGATGACATAAATGATATGAAGAATAACACGTATTTTCTTTATACACTGAAAGTTGAAGGAAGAAATGAAAAAATATTACCAATTTTAGATTTCAAATACGATAGTGCTAAATTAGAAAAATTATTATCAGGAGAAACATTAACGTTAGATCATGATTATTATATCGCAATGGGAGATAATACTAAAAACAGTCTAGATTCTAGATATTGGGGATATGTACAAGATAATAGAATTAAAGGTAAAATCTTAGTTAGATTTTGGCCTTTATACAAATTTGGGTTAATAAAATAATAATGAATACAATAGTAAATGATATTACAAATATACATAACGAAAACTTTGATGAGCAGCACGACTTTAATTATTTTCAGGAAATATATGATGATGAAAGATACTTATTTTATATTTTAAAATCAGAAGATGATGAGGAAGTCATAGGGTATATAATTTATTATGACACGATTGAATCATATGATTTGTTTGAGATAGCTGTTAGGAAATCTAGGCAAGGGCAAGGAATTGCTAATAAATTGCTTAAGATGGATGAATATAAATTAAGTAAAAGAAATATTTTTTTAGAAGTTAGAGAAGATAATGAGATAGCTTTAAAACTTTATAGAAAGTGTAAGTTTAAAGAAATTTCACAAAGAAAACATTATTATGGAAGAAATAAAAATGCAATAATAATGATAAAAGAAAAATCTTAACTTGAAATATTTCGAAAATGTGGTATAAATAAGTATACGAAGATTTTTTATGCTTATTATAAAAGCAGTGAAATTTAAAGGAGGCTCGTTTATGAATGGTTATTTAAGTTTTGTTTTACACGGTCATTTACCATATGTAAGACACCCGGAATACGCAGAATTTTTAGAAGAAGATTGGTTATATGAAGCAATTAGTGAGACATATGTTCCGTTATTAGAGATGTTTGAGCGTTTATCTAATGATAAAATACCATGGAATTTAACAATAACAATGTCAGGAACGCTAGTTAATATGCTTAATGATGACATGTTAAGAGGAAGATATATTCACCATTTAGATAAATTAATCGACCTTTGTGAGAAAGAAATAGAAAGATTGAAAGAATATCCAGACATGTTAAAAGTAGCCGAGCATAATTTATGGTTTCATAAAAGAGCAAAAGGTGTGTACGAAGAAAAATATAATAGAGATTTAATTGGTGCATTTAGAATATTTCAAGACCAAGGAAACCTTGAAATAATACCAGTTACTGCAACACACGGATTCTTACCATTAATGAAAGATTATCCTGAAGCAGTAAATGCACAAGTATTTATGGCAAAAGAAGATTTCAAAAGAAATTTTGGGCGTGATCCAAAAGGAATTTGGTTAGCAGAGTGTGCTTATTATCCTGGTCAAGATAAATATTTAGAAAAACATGGAATAAGATACTTTTTAGTAGATGCTCATGGGATTATGCATAGTAATCCAAGACCATTATACGGAATATACTCACCAGTATATACACCAAATGGGGTTGCAGCATTTGCAAGAGATCTTGAATCGTCAGAACAAGTGTGGAGTTCAGAAATTGGATATCCTGGGGATACTGTTTACAGAGAGTTTCATAAAGATGCAGGATACGAATTAGATTACGATTACATAGCGCCATATTTACATAGTGATGGAGTACGAAGAAACATAGGGATTAAATATCATGCTATAACTGATAAAAAAGGTACGTACAGAGCAGTATATGATCCTGAAGTAGCATACAACAGAGCGAAAGAGCATGCTTATAATTTTGTAAATAATAGAACTAAACAATTAGAACATTTATCAGCAAAAATGAGAAATAGAAAACCGATAATAGTATCGCCATATGACATGGAACTATATGGTCACTGGTGGTATGAAGGTCCTACTTTCTTAGAATATGTATTTAGAGCAGTAGCAGAGTCTAATTTTTCAACAATAACACCATCAGGATATTTAGATAGATATCCAACAAATCAAGTTGTAGATGTAAGTCTTTCAAGTTGGGGAGCAAATGGATATTATGATGTATGGGTTGATAGTAGTAATGACTATGCATATAGACATTTACATAAAGCTGCACAGAAGATGATTGAACTAGCTAATGGAAGAGAACCTGAAAATGAATTAGAATATAGAGCGTTGAGCCAAGCTGCTAGAGAGTTATTGATGGCGCAAACTTCATGTTGGGAATTCATAATGTTCACAGGAACAATGGTTGGTTATGCACAGAAGAAAATAAGCGATCATGTGAATAGACTTTACAAATTATACGAAGATTTTAATAACAGAAATATAGATGAATCATGGGTAAGAGAAATAGAAAGTAGAGACAATATATTCCCTGTTATTGATTATAGAATGTTTAGAACGGACAGATTGTAATTAAATAGATAAAAAACACTAATGAAGGATGAGATAATTCTGGAGTTAGTGTTTTTGATTTTTTGTAATCTAAAAATTTAGAAATAAAAAAATAAAAAAAGAGTGCATATATTACCCAAAATTTGATACAATATAAGAAGTAAAAACAATAAAATTTAAAAGGAAATAAAAATGATATATTTAGATAATGCAGCAAGTACAAAACCTAGAAAAGAAGTAATAGAGGAAATGATAAGGGTAATGAATAATGAGTATGCAAACCCAGATGCAATACATGAATATGCACATAAAACATTGCTTAATATGAAAAATCAAAAAGAAAAAATGGCAAGATTATTAGGACTTAATAGTAAGGAAATGTACTTTACAGCAGGTGGATCTGATGGGAATAATATTATTATTCAAGGAATTGTAGAAGCTAATAGCAGAAATAAAAAGCACTTAATAACAACAAAGATAGAACATTCATCAGTATATGAAATATTCAGGAACTATGAAAAAGAAGGGTATGAAGTTGATTATCTAGATGTTTCTGAGTACGGAGAAGTTGATGTAGAACAACTGGAAAGACTAATTAGAGAAGATACGATATTAGTTTCTATAATAGCTGTAAATAGTGAAATTGGGATTATTCAAGATTTAGAAAAAATTTCAAAAATAATAAAGAATAAAAATAAAGAAACATATTTTCATACAGATTTTGTTCAAGGATTGGGGCATACAAAAGTAGATTTTAGCAAATTAGAAATAGATGCGATCACCATTACATCACATAAAATAAATGGACCTAAAGGAATCGGTGCAATTTATATAAATAAAAATGTAAAAATAAAAGAAATCATGTATGGTACAAATAAAGAAAATGGGATGGTCAAAAGAACTCTTCCGACAGAGCTTATATTTGGATTCATAAAAGCAATAGAGATAGCATACAATAATTATGAAAAAGAAGTAAAGTCTATTTATGAATTGAAAAAATATTTTATAGAGCAATTAAAGAAAAATATAGATAAAATAAGGATAAATTCGCTTTTAGAATTAGAAAAATCAACTCCTACAATATTAAATGTATCATTTGGAGGAGTTAAAGGTGAAGTCCTTACAAGCTTTCTTGGAATGTATGAAATATACGTTTCAACTGGATCTGCTTGTTCATCAAGAAGAGGAAATAGTAGAATTATAGAAAGCTTAGGGGTACCTAATGAGCAAGTTGAAGGTGCAATACGATTCAGTTTTTCAATTGATAATACAGTAGAAGAAGTAGATATAGTAATTCAAAAATTGATAGAGTGTGTTACACAAATAAGAATGATGAAATAATAATATAGAAAATAGGAGAAAATAAAATGGCAAAATATTTGAAACAAGAATTGATAAATGCAGTAGGAATGGGATACGGGGAACTTTCTTTAAAAGGGAAGAATAGAGGTAAATTTGAGCAAGCACTAAAAAGTAGAATAGGTAAGATATTAAAAAAATACGATGCAAAATTTTATATGGATATGTCAAAACTTTATGTACTAGTAAATAAAGAGAATAATACTGATGTAATCGAAAGTATGAGAAAAATATTTGGGATCAATAGTTTGACACCATCAATAATGATTGAAAGCACAGTTGAGGATATAAAGAGAGAAGTTCTAGATATTGCAATTAATGCTTATGAAGAAGGAGCTAGAAATTTCAAAGTAGAAGTTAGTCGAAGAAACAAGAAATTTGAAATAGGATCTATGGATTTTGCTCGTGAACTGGGTGGGCATATACTTGTAAATAGCTCTTTTGAAAATGTAAAAATGAAGAATCCAGATATATTAATCAATATAGATATAAGGGAGAAAACTTATATTTTTGCAGAAAAAATAAGAACTTATGGAGGATTACCGCTAGGATCAGCAGGAAAAGGTATGTCTCTAATATCCGGTGGGATTGATAGTCCAGTAGCATCATTCATGATGGCAAAAAGAGGAATGAAAGTAAAGTATGTAACATTCCATAGTTTTCCTTTCACAAGTAAACAAGCATTAGAAAAAATAAAAGAATTAGTAGAGATATTATCAGTCTACAATGATAAGTCGAGACTTTATTCGATAAATATATTAAAAATACAGCAAGTTATAAATGAGAAAACTAATAAAGAGTTAGCAACAATACTAACAAGAAGAGTTATGATGAGGCTGGCAGAACGATTAGCGATAGAAAATGATCATATGGCATTAGTAACAGGAGAAAGCTTAGGTCAAGTGGCATCTCAAACATTAGGTGGATTAACTTGTACAAATGCCAGTGTTGAGACATTGCCAGTATTTAGACCACTTATTGGAATGGATAAATTAGAAATAATGGATATTGCGAGAGAAATAGGAACATATGAGAAGTCAATAGAACCTCATGAAGATACATGTGTTATATTTGCACCAAAAAATCCAGTAACAAATCCTAAAATAGAGTACGTATTAAGAGAAGAGTCTAAAATAGAGAACTATGATGAATTATTAGAAGAGATTTATAATGATAAAGAATACTTCAATATTGGATAATTAATGAGCCTTAGTAAAAAGGAGAATTTCATGTTAAAAATGATAGAACAAAACATACTAAAATTGAGAAAAATAGGCAAACGCTTTGAAAATGAAGTTAAATTAGTTTTATTGGTTTCGAAGAACTATAGTGATAGTCAAAGCCAAATATGGGCAAGTGCATTAACATATTTTTCAATGTTAGCAATATTTCCAATAATTGCATTAATGTTGGGGATAACAAAGGGATTTGGAGTAGATAAATTTTTTGAGCAGAAGCTCTTAGAAATTATTCCACAGAATGAAACAATGATGCTAAAAGTGTTTGATATTGCCGAGAATTTATTAAATTCGACAAAAGGAAGTATATTGACGGGAGTTGGAGTAATAATATTACTATGGTCAGCAATAAAAGTATTGATGATGTTAGAAGATTCATTCAATACTATATGGAGAATAAAAAAAAGAAGATCACTTACGAGAAGAGTTGTTGATTATGTTGCAATAATATTTCTTGGACCAATATTATTTATAGTAGTTCTAGCGTCGAATTCATTTGTAGTAGAAAAGTTAAACTCACTATCAATCAAATCAGGGTTATTAGTACATTTAATAGTTCAAATAATTGGATTTATATTAATAGCATTGATATTTTCACTTATATATTTTATAATTCCAAATACTAATGTAAAAATAAAATCAGCAATCACTGCAGGAATAACAACAACAATAATGTTTTTTATACTTAGATATGGGTTTGGATTCTTACAATTAAGTATTTCTAAATATAATGCTATATACGGAAGTTTGGCATTTATTCCAATATTTTTGATACAGATGCAATATGTATGGGTTACTATACTAATAGGTGCACAGATAAGTTTTTCAAGCCAAAATTCAGAAGAGTTTTTATACAAAAAAATATCAGAATTACCAATAAAGATTAGAAAAGAAATGGGTTTATCAATACTTAAATTACTTATAGATAGGTTCGAAAATGGTCAAGACCCATATACGGATACTGAAATTGCAAAAAGAATGAATGTTGGAATACCATTTGTAAAAGATACTCTAAATGACTTAGAAGAAATTGGATTAGTTAATGAAATAATAGGTTCTAAAGTAGAGGAGTCAAAATATCAAATAGCAATGAATCCAGATAAATTAACAGTTGAATACTTTATTAAAAAATTGGAAAACAAAACATATGATACAGATAAAGATATAAAAAAAGCGGTTGATTTTTCTGAGTTTGAAAATATATTGACAGAAGAAATGTATAAAAATATAGAATTTAGAAACAATAAATTGATTAGAGATATAGATGATAATAAAAGGGGTGAATAAATGAGTATAAGTACAATAGGGATATTGTTGATTATTACAATTATTTTATTGTTAATTGTGATTATATTGGTGATCTTTCAATTTAATAAAATTAGTCTTGAAAATGCTAGGTTACAACAGATTGTTTCGGATGAGAAGCAAGATATGCAAAGTAACATTGTTTTGCATACTAAAAATAATATATTGGAAGGTTTTGGATCAATAAATAGAGGGTTATTAGACAATAATGAAAATTTACTTTTGAAATTCTCTGACTTAGGAACAAAATTAGGCTCGACAATGTTTGAAAATAGTCAATTGCTATCGAATAATATTAATTCTTTTAAAGATGAATTCAAGAAAAATATAAATGAAGATTTCGATAAATTGAACATAAAAGTTGAGAGCAAATTAGATATGATAAATAGTAAAGTTGAGGAACGTCTAACTAAAGGGTTTGAAGAAACGACAAAAACATTCAATAATGTAATAGAAAGATTAAGTAAAATTGACGAAGCACAGAAAAAAATAGATTCTTTATCAACAAATATCATATCTTTACAAGATGTTCTTACAGATAAGAAGAGTCGTGGGATATTTGGGGAAGTTCAACTTTACCAAATATTAACATCAATATTTGGAGAAAAGAATGATAAAATATTTAACACACAATATAAATTATCAACAGGTGTTTTAGTAGATGCAATAGTATTTGCGCCAAGTCCAGTAGGAAATATAGGTATTGATTCCAAGTTTCCGCTAGAAAACTATAAAAGGATATATGATCAAGAAACAAGTGATACGGATAGACAGCAGGCAAGAAAGGATTTTGTCTTAAATTTAAAAAAACATATAGATGATATTTCAAATAAATATATAATTGCAGGGGAAACAGCAGATCAGGCGATATTATTTTTACCTGCAGAAGCTATCTTTGCTGAAATAAATGCATATCATTCGGATATACTGGAATATGCTAATAGGAAAAGAGTGTGGCTTGTATCACCAACAACACTAATGTCGGTATTAACAACACTTCAAGTAGTTATGACAAATATAGAAAGAGATAAATATGCTCATGTAATTCAAGAAGAGCTAGTAAAATTAGGACAAGAATTTGATAGGTATCAAAAAAGATGGGCTTCTCTAGAAAAGGATATAGATAAAGTATTAAGAGATGTAAAAGATGTGACAACAACATCAAATAAAATAAGCAAAAGATTTGATGAAATTTCAAATGTCAAATTACTAGAATCTAGTGATGGTGACATTGTAGAAATAAGTGGCACATAAAAGAAGGGTGATAGTAAATGAAAAGAGTAAGCAGAGTAGTTAAGATTGGAAATATCTCAATTGGTGGAAATAATCCAGTTGCAATTCAATCGATGACGAATACAGACACAAAGGATGTAGAAGCAACTACAACTCAAATAAAAGAGTTAGTGAGTGCAGGATGTCAAATTGTTAGGGTAACAGTAAAAGATAAATTTGATGCAGAGGCAATTAAAGAAATAAAGAGAGAATTGCCTAATGTACCACTAGTTGCAGACATACATTTTGATTATAGATTAGCATTAACTGCTATGGAAAATGGAATTGACAAAGTAAGAATAAATCCAGGAAATATTGGCGATGAAGGAAAAGTAAAACTAGTTGTAGATGAAGCAAAAAGAAGAGGAATACCAATAAGGATAGGTGTTAATGCTGGGTCAATAGAGAAGCATCTAATAATGAAGTATGGACATCCTACGCCTGAAGCAATGGTTGAAAGTGCAATGTTTCATATTAAATTATTAGAGAAACTAGATTATCATGACATAATAGTCTCTCTAAAGTCTAGTAATGTTAAGACAATGTACGATGCATATGTATTAATGGCAGAAAAGATAGATTATCCATTACATTTAGGTGTAACGGAAGCTGGAACCAAAGAAAGAGGAAGTATTAAAAGTGCAATGGGTATAGGTGGTTTATTACTACGAGGAATAGGGGATACAATAAGAGTGTCACTAACTGAAAACCCAGTTGAAGAAATAGCAGTTGCAAAACAGATATTGAAAACAGCAGGATTAATCGATGAAGGGATAGACTTTGTTTCTTGCCCAACATGTGGACGAACAGAAATTGATTTAATTGGATTAGCAAAGAAAGTGGAAAAGGAATTTAAAGACAAGAATTATAACATAAGCATTGCAATTATGGGATGCGTTGTTAATGGGCCTGGTGAAGCAAGAGAATCAGATTATGGAATAGCAGGTGGAAAAGGAGTAACAGTCTTATTTAAAAAAGGTGAGATTGTTAAGAAAACAACAGAAGATAAAGCATTAGAAGAACTTATAGCAATGATAGAGGAAGATATGAAACAGGAAATAAAATAAAAAATTATAGAGGAGAAAAGAATAAATGTTAGGATTTTTCAAGTTTTTATATGACAAGAATTTTAGAGCACCAATATTATTAACAAATGACACAGAGCATAGGGTAGCATCGACATTAGAGCTATTTATGGATTTAGCATATGTTGCAGCAATGGCATCACTAATACATTATTTAGTGGGGGCTGAACACATAGATGGTAAAGTATTATACGGATTTTTATTAAGGTATTTAAGTGTATTCGCCTTATGGTTTAACTTGATATGGTACAATAATCTATATGAAAACAGGACTATAAGACATAGAATTTTTATGCTGTTAATTATACTTGCAATAATATGCCAACAAGTAGTTTTTAATTTCAAAACAGAAGAGAGAGGAACGTTTCTTACGGTAGCATTCTGTATATCTAGACTTTTAGAACTAATTTTATGGCTAACATCGACATACAGTAAAAAAAATACAAACAAAACATTAAAGAAAGCATCAATTTTCTATATGATTGGACTTGCTTATTCAGCAACAGTACCTCTTCTTGGACAATTGTACATTGGTCAAAGTGATTTTATATGGCAACAACTGTAATAATGGAATTTATATTACCAACAGTTATGTTTAGTATAATCGCAGGTAATGCTATGAAGAAAGGTTGCTCAGATAAAATACCAGTTCATCACAATTTATTAAGAGAAAGATTTGGATTATTATTCCTACTTGTAATTGGAGAAGGAATTGTTGCAATAACAAGGGTTCTAGAACATTATGAAAAAGATCTGCTACATTCATTAATGTACGCAGGAATGATTTCAATAATTGCATATGGATTATGGGAAATATATTATGATATTGTTCAAGGGGAACAGAATAGATATGATGACAAATATATAATTCATTGGAGCTTTTTGAATATGTTTCTTTGTTTAGGAGCTGCAATGCTATTAGGAACAACTCCTGAATTAATCTATCCTCATCATCCAGAAAATATAGTGGTTTTATCAAAAATTCATATGTTAGGAATGGCAATATTTAATATTGGAGTTTATATAAGTTCACAAATGAGAGATAGAAAATTGGGTGCAGGTGGAGCAAGTTATCTAAATGAATTTGTCAAAATGGATAGGAAAGCTATTAAAGTGATGACAGCAATGCTACTTGTAGTTGCAGGAGCACTAATAGTAATGACGTTTGTACCAGGAGTAACTGGAAATATTGCATTAATTACGACATTAACATCTACAGTTTTATTCTTAGTGATGAAACAATATGTAGCATACAAATCATTTGCAAATACCAATAGAGAATTAAAATAATGATAGAGAACAAAGAATCACAAAAATTGAGTAATTATTTGAATATGGCAATTGAAAATGAAATGTTAGTAATTACAGAAGAATTTTATACACCTAATTTTTGGAAAAAATTATTAACTACATCATATGAAAAACTCGGGATCTTAGTAGAAACTAGTGGTATATTTGATGAAAGTGATAGGAGACAAATTGCATTTGTGCCCAAAAATTATAAAGAGTTGTTAGTAACTGACTATCCTAATAAATTACTAAAAATAGAAGTGAATACGAAATTTAAAGAATATGAGCACAAAGATTTTTTAGGAAGTTTAATGGGGCTAAATATAAAACGAGAATTGATGGGAGACTTGATATTAATTGATAATACTGCATATATTCCAGTTTCGGATAAGATAGCTGACTATGTTATACTGAATCTAGATAAGATTGGAAGAGCAAGTTGTATAATTAATGTGATTGATAGCAAAGAAGAGATACCTACATATAGATTCGAAGATAAAATAATAGTAGTAGCTTCAAAACGATTGGATAGTATAGTATCAGCAATAACAAATATATCTCGATCAAAAGTAATTACACCAATAGAAGATGGAAAAATATTAATTGATTATGTAGAAGAAAAGGACAAGTCAAAAAATATAGAAATTGGTTCAGTAATTACGATTAAAGGGTTTGGGAAATACAAATTATTTTGTGAAAATGGTGAAACAAAAAAAGGTAAAGAAAAAATATTAGTAAAAAAATATAAATAGAAGATGTATTTTGAACATTAGGAGGAATAGAAATGAGAGATATAACACCTAGAAGTGAAGTAGATTTAATTCTGAAAAGTTTAGGGTCTGCATTTGGAATTGTAGTATTAATTGCATTTTTTAAAGTAGCGTTCGAGTCATTTATGTCAGTAGCAGGACTTATTTTACCGATAGCGATTGTAATATACATTTTATTTAAGATAAATGGGAGAAGATAAATATGAGTGAGCAGAAATCTTATGAAACAAGAAAAGATATCCCAGACGAGTATAAATGGGACTTGTTAGATATTTATAAAAACTATGATGAATGGAAGAAAGATTATAAAATAGCAGAAAGTATAACATTAGAGTTAGCACAATATAAGGGTGAAGTGTGTAAAACGGAAGCAAAATTTATAGAATTTTTCAAAAAACAAGAAGAGCTTGATAAAATGTCATACAAATTATACAGATACCCACAATTAGCTAGAGATCTTGATGCATTTGATAAAATAGCTACAGAAAACTTACAAAAAGTACAAATTCTATTTTCTAAAATGGCAACGGATTTGTCGTGGGTGAACTCGGAAATACTATCGATTGATAAAGATGTATTGAATAAATGGTTACAAAATGTAGAGTTATCAGATTACAAATTTGGGATAGATAACTTACTAAGACTTCATAAACACGTATTGTCAGATAGAGAAAGTAAGTTGATTTCATATTATGGGCCATTTTTCAGTACACCAAAATCAATATATAATGAGTTAACAATAACAGATGTTAATTGGCCTACAGTTAAATTGTCAACAGGTGAAGAAATAGAAGTGACAAGTGCAAATTATAGTAAAATATTAACTAAAAATAGAAATCAGGAAGACAGAGCATTAGCATTCAATGCTCATTATGGGGTATATAAGGAAAAAGAAAATACAATTGCAGCAATTTATAACTCTATATTACAAAAGAGTATAGCAAAAACAAAGGTTCATAATTATGACATATTTTTAGATAACTTTTTAGAAGGGGATAATATCCCAAAAGAAGTATACTTAAACCTTATAAATACAGTAAAAGAAGAAACAGCACCACTCAAGAGATATATACAAATAAGAAAGAAAATATTGAAATTGGAGAAATATCATAACTATGATGGAAGTGTTAACTTAATTGAATTTGATGAAGAGTATGAATATGACAGAGCAAAAGAACTTATCTTAGAATCTATCAAACCATTAGGAGAAGGATATACTGCCAAAATGGCGTACGCTTTATCAAAAGGGTGGGTTGATGTCTTCGAGACGAAAGGAAAGAGATCTGGGGCCTATTCTGCAGGCGTATACGGTGTCCACCCATACATGTTACTAAATTATAATAAAACATTAGATAGTGTGTTCACGTTAGCACATGAGTTAGGACATACATTACACACGCTATATTCACAAGATAATCAACCATTCTCAATGTCAGATTATACAATATTTGTTGCAGAAGTCGCATCTACATTTAATGAAAGACTATTACTAGATTATATGTTAGAGACAACAACAAATTCAAGAGAGAGAATAGCATTGTTAGAACAAGAAATTAGAAACGTAGTAGGAACATTTTACAGCCAAGTATTATTCGCAGATTATGAATATCAAGCACATAAATTGGTAGAAGAAGAGAAATCAGTGACGGCAGAAAGTCTCAGTAATATAATGAAAGATTTATTTGATAAGTATTATGGAGAAACAGTTGAAAAAGATGAATTACTTAGTGTGATTTGGTCAAGAATACCGCACTTCTTCAATTCACCATTTTATGTTTATCAATATGCAACATGTTTTGCATCATCAGCATTATTATACGAGAATGCTATAAAAGGTAAAGATGATAGTAAGAGAGAAGATAGTTTGAGAAAATATATAGAGTTACTTAGTTCAGGAGGTAATGATTTTCCAATGAATCAACTAGAAAAAGCAGGTGTTGATCTGAAATCAAAAGAAACAATAAAAGCAGTATCATCACAACTGAATAGTCTATTAGATAAATTAGAAAAAGAATTGGAAAAATTTCAATAAAAAAACAGCTAGGATTTTAGATCTTAGCTGTTTTATATTACTTTATTTTTTTTTCATTTTTTGGGCTTTTTTAAGTTCTTTCTCTTTTTCTTTTGCTTTTTTTTGCTCCTCTTTTTTTATTTGACTAGGAGTTGCTTTTTCAGCTTTCTTCCCTGATTCTACGGTAGTTTTAACAGTTTCTTTCTTATTTGTAGTAGGTTTTGATTCTGCATTTGCGATAGCAAAAGTAAGTATCGAAGCTAGTAGAATAGCTAATTTTTTTAAATTTTTCATGGTAGTTCTCCTTTTATATTGTTTTTTATTTTATTCCATATTTTGATGGATTAATTCGTTTGCATTCCATAGTGTAACCGAAAATACCATTTTTATCAAGAGAACCTCTAATTCTGACAGTATTATCATCAATAATTTCAGCTGTTCCGAGGTATTTCTTACCATGAAACGGATCATAAACCCATCCATTTTTGAGTTTAGTAGTACCATCTGGAACTAAATTACCAGCGACTTTAAGACCTAATACATTTCTACCTTGTAGAGAGGTATCGGGGTTGAATCGATCTTTTTTTGGTTGTCCTGCTTGCTTATCACCTTTTGAATAAGTAGGCTCTTTTAACCAAACAACATAGCCAGAGTAAGAATTACCTTCCTTAACAATATGGATTATCGACTTTCCTGACAGAATTTTCCAATATCCAACAAAAGTTTTTTCAGCAAAACTAAAAGTACTTAGCATGAAGAATAATAGAAAAAGTAGGATAAAATTTACTTTTTGAAATCTCATTGAATATCACCTTTTTCTTTCTTCATTTTTTTATAGATTTTCCATTCATCTTGCATTTTACGGTTTATAAACATAAATTCCATAAGTTTCTCGCCATCTTTATAACCAATTTCAAGTCCATTTTTCTCAAAATCCTTAAATCCATCTAGTCCTATTTGAACAGCAGAATATATTAGATTATGGTAGTGGGTTTGAATATCTTTATTTCTATTATTATAGTTTGTTATGTCTTGAATTGCTATAGAATTATCTAATAAATAACTCAAAAATGCATTTTGTGTATTAGATTCTATATCTTCCTCAAGATCAACAATATCATCAAGTAGTTGAAGAGACATTCCAATCTTGAATAGGGCATCTTTAAAGTTAAGAAGCTCATTATTCCCAGATATTAAAAATGGGATAAGCATAGATATAGCAAGTAGTTCCCCACCAATTTTCATATGAACATTACTAATTACTTCATCATATGTCATGTAATTATTATCAACTATTCTCCTGATTTCTTCACCTTTAGCAATTTCATATATAGATTTAAGCAATGATGTTTTAACTTCACTCATTTTAAAATTACCTGGATGCTCACTTTCTAATAGTTGTAACTCATTATTCAAGATTTCTTCAGCTATAAGTAATGACATTACATTTTTTAAAGTAGGATTTTTTAGTTTCACAATGTCAAGATTCCCTTTATTATCTATATCAATGATGTTATCCGTTGTAGTTATTATATTTCGTATAGAGTGTATTATCAACCCATGTGACTGAAGATTTTCAATTTTATTAGTTTCCAATATTAGAAGCATAAGGATACTGAAAAAATTTCTTTGTAAATATTCCTTTTCGGAAATATCTTGATTTTTATAAATGAAGTCTTTAGAATCAATATATTGATTAACATATTTTATATATGAAGCTTCAATATTGACATGCACAGATTTCAATTTTTTAATTCTACTAAAAGTAGTTAGTTGCATTACGTGCCTCCTTTAATTTGTAGAAGTATTGTAACATAGTTAGAAGTAGAAATCTATTAGATAAAACTTAGAATAATCCTTTGAATTTTTATAAAATAAATGTATAATTAAAAAGAGAACAAATGAGGTGAATTATGGAAATAGGGAGCTTGTTGAAAGGAAAATATAAAATTATTAAGCAAATAGCGGAGACTGAATTTTCTAATGTATATATTGCAACTACTGACAAAGAGACATTTGTAGTGAAAGAGTGTTATCCTAAAAATGTAAATGTTAAGCAATTTGAGTTGGTAATTAGAAGTTTTGAGAATGAAGTAGCAAACTTAGAAAAATTAAAACATGACAATATAGTAAAAATAATAGAGTCATTTGAAATTTTTGATAGAATATATGTAGTCCTAGAGTATTGCAAAGGAATTACATTGAAAAAATTTATATTATCTAATGATTTGAATGAAAATGAAATAATGAAACTATTTTATAAAATTTTAGAACCAATACGTGAAATACATAAAAAAGGCATTATTCATAGAGATATAAAATCGTCGAACATAATAATTGATGAGAATTTAGAAATTAAAATAATCGATTTTGGATCTTCAATAAACAGAGAGGAGAAAAATGGGGAATATATAAAAGTTACAGAAGGCTATTCACCATTAGAGATGTACTCAACATCAACAGATATTGATGAACGTACAGATATTTATAGTTTATTTGCATTATTATATTTCATGTTAAATAAGCAAAAACCTATGGATGCAAGTAAGCGTTTTCATTATCCTGAGTTACTTTTTGAAGACGGAATAAGTGACAATGTAAAAAAACTTTTAGAAAAAGGACTGGCTCTTGAAAAAAAAGATAGGTTTGGTAGTATTGATGAAATTAGGAATAAAAAAAGTTAGGCAAAAGCCTAACTTTTTAAATTAATATTAAAATTCTTTTTCCAAAAAGTAAGTTATATAATTAGATCCACCTTTAACACCATTATATAATCCGAAAACACCTGAACGATGTGATATTCCTATACCTAAATAAGTACCATCAAGAAAATTAACAGTAGTAACATCTTTCAAATCAACACTAAACCCAAACTCTAAATAATTTAGAAATTTTGAAGTAGGTTTATTTTCAAATTCAAGATTTTTACGCTCCATGTAAGGGATTTCATTGACATATGATATTCCTTCTACTACATAAAGTTTAGTTCCTACATATTTAGACCATGGAAACTTTTTCCAAGTACCTTTTATTCCAGCATTAAGTTCATAAGGGTTACTTCCGTATCCTTTATCATCAAATTTAAAGATACTTCCTTGGATACCTAAATCATAGTTTGTTTCTCGTTTTATGAAACGTTCGTAAGAAACTCCTACGAAGCTAGTACTATCAATATCTTTCTCACTAGTCCAATCTATTAAAATATTTTGTAGAGAAGATGTATAACCTCTACCATAGATCAATTTAACTGCATTTAAGCTATCGTTTGTATTACTCTCTTCTGCACTTGCTATATTAAAACATAAAATATTTAGAGCTAGAACGGCATAAGCCATGTATTTTTTCATTTCAAACCACCTTTATTTTTTTTCTTAGATATTTTATCATAGATTGTGACAATAGTCCAAGAAATAAATAAACCAATAAGCCCACCTGCAACAACATCCGAAAAGAAATGGACATTTAGATAAAGCCTAGAAAATAAAATGAAGAACGAAATTACAAAAACAAAATAACGATATTTATTCTTTGTAAATAAAAATACCCCAAATGCTGCGAACGCTGCAGATGAATGTCCTGAAGGAAACGAACTACTAGATGGTTTATCTATTAAAAGCTTAATATTAGTAAATACTTCATAGGGTCGCAATCTGTGAACTTCGTGTTTCGTGATGCTACTTACTGCTAATGTTAATAATAGCGATATAGCAAGTAGGATTCCTAAAGAAC
>ERZ650302.234-NODE-234-length-28936-cov-30.631973_pt1 | contig 28936 bp, 19 predicted proteins | sample MGYA00376238_ERZ650302 | MGnify/ENA primary metagenome ERZ650302 (study PRJEB26733, sample SAMN07839298) | wastewater metagenome | biome: urban; feature: wastewater treatment plant; material: waste water | place: USA: North Carolina | collected 2016-04-28 ... | reverse complement strand
ACGGCACCACCAACTTCATCCTGTCCGAGATGCGCGACAAGGGCCTGGACTTTGACGTGGTGCTCAAGGAAGCCCAGCGCCTGGGCTACGCCGAGGCCGACCCGACCTTCGACATCGAAGGCGTGGACGCCGCGCACAAGGCCACCATCATGTCGGCCATCGCTTTCGGCATTCCCGTGCAGTTCGACAAGGCCTATGTGGAAGGCATCACCAAACTGGGTGCGGCCGACATCAAGTACGCCGAGCAACTGGGCTACCGCATCAAGCTGCTGGGCATCACCAAGCGCGCCGAAAAGGGCATTGAGCTGCGCGTGCACCCCAGCCTGGTGCCTTCCAAGCGCCTGATTGCCAATGTGGAAGGCGCGATGAACGCCGTGGTGGTGCAGGGCGACGCCGTGGGCACCACGCTGTACTACGGCAAGGGTGCGGGCTCTGAGCCCACCGCCAGCGCCGTGATCGCCGACCTGGTGGACATTGCCCGCCTGCACACCGCCGACCCTGAGCACCGCGTGCCGCACCTGGCCTTCCAGCCCCACACGCTGACCGATGCCATGGGCGCCCTGCCCGTGCTGCCCATGAGCGAAGTGGTGACCAGCTACTACCTGCGCCTGCGCGTGGCCGATCAGGCGGGCGTGCTGGCCAAGGTGACGGGTCTGCTGGCTGAAGCCGGTGTCAGTATCGACGCCGTGCTGCAGCGCGAGGCCGATGAAGTGGGCGGCGAAGGTTCCACCCAGACGGACCTGATCATCCTCACGCACGACACCCGCGAAGGCACGATGGATGCCGTCATCGCCCAGATGCAGGCGCTGCCCACCGTGCTGGCCCCCATCACCCGCATCCGCAAGGAAGAGCTGAACTGATCCCACCCCGTGGCAAGGCCGCGCACAGCGGCTGACCCGCGGGCACTGACGGCAATCTCCATGCGCACCCGCCATGCCCACCCTGGTTGCAGTTCTCACCTTGGTCGCTTTGCTCAAGCTGTCCAATGTGGACATGCCGCGCTGGCATCTGGCCTTCTGGTTCGGTGTGTTGGTGGGGGCGGCGCTCATGGGGCACATGCCCCGGCTGCACGCGGTGGGGCATGGCCTGCTGAGCTTTGTGCAGGCCTGGGTGTACTTTGTGTTGCTGGACCGCACCGACAACCGCCTGGACCGCGTGTGGCACTGGCTCATCCTCATCGGGGGCTTCGGTCTCATCATCATGGCGCGCATGCTCATCGACATCCGCGCCTACGGCATCAGTTTTTGAACCCTCACGGGACCCTCTCATGAAATACCTCAGCACGCGCGGCCACGCAGACCGCAAACAGTTCTGCGACATCCTGCTCGAAGGCCTGGCGCCCGATGGCGGTCTGTACTTGCCCGAGCACTACCCGCAGGTGGACGACGCCATGCTCACGCGCCTGCGCAAGGCCTATCACGAGCAAGGCTACGCCGAGCTGGCCTTCCAGATCCTGTCGCTGTACATCGACGACATTCCGGCGGCCGACCTGAAAGCCCTGTGCGCCAAGACGTACACCGCTGAAGTGTTTGGCACGGGCGAGATCGTGCCCCTGCGCCACCTCGAAAACAGCCTGTGGCTCGAAGCCCTGTCCAACGGCCCCACGCTGGCCTTCAAGGACATGGCCATGCAGCTCTTGGGCAACCTGTTCGAATACGAACTGGGCCGCCGTGGTGCCGAGCTGAACATCCTGGGCGCCACCAGCGGCGACACCGGCAGCGCGGCCGAATACGCCATGCGCGGCAAGAAGGGCATTCGCGTGTTCATGACCAGCCCGCACGGCCGCATGAGCCCCTTCCAGCAGGCGCAAATGTTCAGCCTGCAGGACGAGAACATCCACAACATCGCCATCGAAGGCGTGTTCGACGATTGCCAGGACATCGTCAAGGCGGTGAGCAACGACCTGGAGTTCAAGCGCAAGTACAAGATCGGCACCGTCAACTCCATCAACTGGGCGCGCCTCTTGGCGCAGGTGGTGTACTACTTTGCGGGCTACATCCAGGCCACCGAGACCAACGACCAGAAGGTCAGCTTCACCGTGCCCTCGGGCAACTTCGGCAACGTCTGCGCGGGCCATGTGGCGCGCATGATGGGCTTGCCCATTGCCAAGCTGGTGGTGGCCACGAACGAGAACGACGTGCTCGACGAGTTCTTCCGCACCGGTGTGTACCGCGTGCGCGGCAGTGCGGATACGCACGAAACGTCGAGCCCGTCCATGGACATCAGCAAGGCCAGCAACTTCGAGCGCTTTGTGTTCGACCTGCTCGGCCGCGACGGTGCCAAGACCAAGGCGCTGTTTGGCGATGCGCTGTCGCAATCGGGCCAGTTCGACCTGAGCCAGGACCCCCGCTTTGCCGACGCCGCCGCCAAATACGGCTTTGAAAGCGGCAAGAGCACCCACGCGGACCGCCTCGCCACCATCAAGGACAACTACCAGCGCCACGGCGTCATCATCGACACCCACACCGCCGACGGCGTGAAGGTGGCGCTGGAACACCACAGCGACGCGAGCGTGCCCATGATCGTGCTGGAGACGGCGCTGCCCATCAAGTTCGCGGCCACCATCGAGGAAGCCCTGGGCCATTCGCCCGAGCGGCCCGCGAAGTTCGAAGGCATTGAAGCCCTGCCCAAGCGCGTGCAGGTGATGCCTGCTGATGTCACCCTGATCAAGGCCTACATCGAGCGCCATTGCGCCCCGGCCGTGTTGGGCTGAAGGCAGTTTTTCAGAGTGCCACCGCCTTCAGCCCCAGCGGGCTGCTGGCGTGTGTGGGTAGTGATATGAGTCAAAAATGCCCCTGGCGCTTACTGGATAAGCGCTAGCAGCTATAAATAGCATAGCGGTGTCTGTTTGCGTTGCGGTGCCACTGGTTGCCCGCACGGACAGGTGCCCACCAAGGAGCATGGGATGAAGGTTGTAGGCTTTGCCGGGTTCTCCGGCAGTGGCAAAACCACGTTGGTAGAGCAATTGATTCCCGAGCTGCGCCTGCGCGGCCTGCGGGTGTCGGTGGTCAAGCATGCCCACCACAGCTTCGATATGGACCACCCCGGCAAGGACACCTACCGCCACCGCGAGGCCGGTGCCTTTGAGGTGGTGGCGGCGTCAGACAAGCGCCTGATGCTGGTGCGCGAGTTTGAACAGCCCGCCGTGCTCAGCGTGCACCACCTGCTGGCAGAGCTGTACCAAGGGGTGGACTGGGTGCTGGTGGAAGGCTTCAAGGAAAGCGATCTGCTCAAGATCGAAGTCTGGCGCGCGCCAGAGCCCGGCAAATCTGAGCGGCCCGTGCGCTACCCGGAAGACGGCTTTGTCGTGGCCATTGCCACCGACGCTCCTGACCAATTGCCCGAGCCCACCCTGCGGCCGGTGCTGGATTTGAACGCTCCCGCCCAAGTGGTCGATTGGATGTTGCAGAACGCCGATCGCTTTGAATACGACTGGGAAATGCACGGAGAAACCCTGCGATGAACGCCCCCCAGAAACCCCGCTCGCCCCTCAAGCCCCTGGATGATGCGCTGGCCGACCTGCTGGCCCACGCGCAGCCGCTGCCGGGGGTGGAGACTGTAGACACCTTCAACGCCGACGGGCGTGTGCTGGCGCAAGACTGCGTGTCGGCCCTGCACGTGCCGCCGCAAGACAACAGCTCGATGGACGGCTACGCCGTGCGCCTTACCGATGTGGCCGCTGTTGGCGTGGTGCTGCCCGTGTCGCAACGCATTGCTGCGGGCAGCGCTGGCGAGCCGCTGGCCGCCGGCACGGCCGCCCGCATCTTCACCGGCGCGCCGGTGCCCGAGGGGGCTGACGCCATCCTGATGCAGGAAGACTGCGAAGCCCTGGCCGCGGCTGAAGGCCTGGGCCAGGTGCGCATCAATGCCGTGCCGGCTGCCGGGCAGTGGATTCGCCGCGCCGGCGAAGACATCACCCAGGGCGCGGTGGTGCTGCAGGCAGGCACGCGCCTGTCGCCCGCCGAACTGGGCCTGGCCGCCAGCATTGGCATGCACCAGCTCCAGGTGGCGCGCCGCCCGCGCGTGGCCTTGTTCTCCACCGGCGATGAACTCGTCATGCCCGGTGAAGTGCCGCCCGAGCAAATGCGCCCCGGTGCCATCTACAACAGCAACCGCTTCTTCTTGCGCGCCATGCTGCTGCGCCTGGGCTGCGAGGTGACGGACTTCGGCATCGTGCCCGACCGGCGCGAGGCCACCATCGAAGCCCTGCGCCAGGCAAGTTGCGACCACGACCTGATCCTGACCAGCGGTGGCGTGAGTGTGGGCGAGGAAGACCACATCAAGCCCGCCGTGGAATCGCTGGGCCGCCTGGACTTGTGGCAAATCGCCATGAAGCCCGGCAAACCCTTCGCTTACGGCACTGTGGGCAAGGCGCATTTCATGGGCCTGCCGGGCAACCCGGTGTCCAGCTTCGTGACCTTTGCCGTGCTGGTGCGGCCCTTTGTGCTGCGGCTGCAAGGCGTGCGCGATATTGCTCCTAAAAAAATAGCTGCCACCGCCCGATTTGATTGGCCCAAGGCCGATAAACGCCGTGAATTTCTGCGGGTGCGCCAGCACCCCGATGGCGGGCTGGAGCTGTTCCACAACCAAAGCTCGGGCGTGCTCACCTCGGCGGCCTGGGGCGATGGCCTGGTGGACAACCCCGCAGGCCAGACCATTGCGGTGGGCGACACCGTGCAATACCTCGCTTTTTCGGAGCTGCTGCAATGAAGATCACCGTCCGCTACTTCGCCTCCATCCGCGAGGCCATCGGCCACGGCAGTGAGTCGGTGGACACCACCGCTGCCACCCTGGGCGCGCTGCGCGATGAACTCATCGCCCGGGGCGGCGCCCACGCCAGCAGCCTGGCCCGCGGCCGCGCGGTGCGCATGGCGCTGAACCAGAACCTGAGCGACGAAGCCGCCGCGCTGGCCGACGGTGCCGAGGTAGCTTTTTTCCCGCCCGTGACGGGCGGGTGAGGGGGGGATGCGCGGGCGGGTGCCAGTGGGTATCGTCGCAGGTTGACTCAACACCCCCGGCTACAAAGGCGGCTTGGCGGATAGATTCAGGCACTCGCGCCATGTGGTGGATCAGGCACGAACCGCATTGAACCGCTCACTGAGGGTCGTCGATGCGCTGTGCAAGGCGCCGATAAGCTCAACCCGAGCGGATATTTCAAGGTCAAAGCGGCCTGCGCAGTGGCGACCCCTCCGATCTGCTTGGGCACCACCAAAGAGACGTTGCATGACATATTCCGGCGAACACGACATCCAGGTTCCGCACACCACAGCGCATCACGCCAAGTACTTTGCGTGGGAGCTGACGCGCCGTCGTGCTGCATCTGAAGAAGACCGCCTGGCCCAATCGCTTTTCGATGCCAGTGTGGACCTAAACCCCCACCAGATTGACGCAGCCCTTTTTGCCCTCAACAACCCCCTGAGCAAAGGCGTGGTGCTGGCCGACGAAGTGGGGCTGGGCAAGACCATTGAAGCCGCGCTGGTGTTGTGCCAGTTGTGGGCCGAGCGCAGGCGCCGCCTGCTGGTGATTTGCCCAGCAGCCTTGCGCAAGCAGTGGGCGCAAGAGCTGTCAGATAAATTCAACCTACCCGCAGAGGTGCTGGATGCACGCACCTGGCACCGGCTTCGTGAAGGCGGTATTTACGACCCGTTGGACCGCGACGTCATCAGCGTCATGTCCATCCACTTCGCCGCCCGCATGGAAGCCCAGTTGGCCGCCGTGCCGTGGGATGTGGTCGTCATCGACGAAGCCCACAAACTGCGCAACGCCCACCGCAAGAGCCATGAAACCGGGCAAGCGCTCAAGCGTGCATTGGGCGGCCGCAAAAAATTGCTGTTGACAGCGACACCTTTGCAAAACTCCTTGATGGAGTTGTACGGCCTTACCTCGCTCATTGACGAAGAAATCTTTGGCGACGAGCGCAGCTTTCGCTCGCAATACAGCAGTATCGATGGCGACATCCAGTCTTTGCGCCGCCGCCTGCAGCCCTTCATCAAGCGCACCCTGCGCCGCGACGTGCTGGAGTACGTGCCGTACACCCAGCGCCATGCACTCACCACGCCGTTCTCCCCCTCAGAGGAGGAAGTCCGGTTTTACGAGCTGATCTCCGCCTACCTGCAGCGCGACTTCAGCTACGGCTTCCCAACCCGACAAAAACACTTGGTCGGCCTCATCTTGCGCAAGCTGCTGGCTTCTTCCACCGAAGCCGTAGTGGCCACGCTGGATGCCATTCGCACCCGGCTGCAGCGCCTGCTCGACAAACAGACCATCGACGAAGAGTGGATTCAACAACTCATTGAAAACGAAGACCTCGACGAAGATTTGTTGGAGGAAGATGACCCGGTTGCCTCGCAAGCCGACGGCACACCGCCCGTGGACTACGCCCTGGTGCGCGAAGAGCTGGCCGAGCTGGACGAATACCTACGCCTTGCCCGCAACATCCGCGAAGACCAAAAGTCACACGCGCTGTTGTCCGCGCTGCAACAGGGCTTTGAGCGCATGGGTGCCATGGGCGCGGCCCGCAAGGCAGTCATCTTTACCGAGTCCCGCCGCACCCAAGACTACCTGGCCCGCTACTTGGAGGCCCATGGCTATGCGGGCAAAGTTACCCAGTTCAGCGGTGGCAACCAAGGCCCCGCATCCACCGGCATCTACCAGCGCTGGCTGGCCCAATACACTGGCAGTGACCGGGTGACCGGTTCCCCCGCCATTGACCGCCGCACCGCGCTCATCGACCACTTCCGCCAAGAGTCAGAAATCCTTATCGCCACCGAAGCTGCGGCCGAGGGCGTGAACCTGCAGTTCTGTTCGCTCGTCGTCAACTACGACCTGCCCTGGAACCCCCAGCGTGTGGAGCAGCGCATTGGCCGTTGCCACCGCTACGGCCAGCGGTTCGATGTAGTGGTCATCAACTTCTTGAACCAGCGCAATGCGGCTGATCAGCGCGTGCTGGAGCTGCTGCAAGACAAGTTCCACCTGTTCGACGGCGTGTTTGGCGCGTCGGACCAAGTGCTCGGCCAAATTGAGGGCGGCATCGACTTTGAAAAGCGCATTGCTGAAATTTACGACCGCTGCCGCACCCCTGCCGACATCGACGCCGCCTTTGCGCAGCTCCGCACCGAGCTGGACGCTGATATCCAAGCCCGCATGCAAGAGACCGAAAAACTCTTGCTGGAGCACTTTGACGCCGACATCCACGACCTTCTGCGCAGCCAGAAAGAGCGCGCCGAGAGCCAGCTCGACCGCGTGACCCGCTTCTTCTGGTGGCTCACGCAGTACGTGCTGGCAGGGCAGGCGCGGTTTGACACCGCAAAGCTGGGCTTCGAGCTGCAAACCCCGCCCGTAGTGCAAGCGCCCGCAGGGGTTTACCAGCTCATCCGCAAGGGCGAAACCCCGCCCGAGCACGCCCGCATCTACCGCCTGACCCACCCGCTGGGCCAATACGTGCTCGACACCGGGCGCAACCTGCCAGCGCCCCTGCAAAGCCTTACCTTCCACTACGGCAGCCACAAACCCCGCATCAGCATGGTGGAGCGCCTGGTGGGTCAAAGCGGCTGGATGCAGCTCAGCCTGCTGGAGCTGGACAGCTTTCAGCACGAAGAGCACCTGGTGTTCACCGGCATGACCGACACCGGCGAAGTGCTGGATCAGGAAAGCTGCGAAAAGCTTTTCTACCTGCTGGCCACCACCACCGACCTGCAAGCCAGCCCACCCATGGAGCTGCAGGCCAATGCCCAGCGCCAGCTTGAGGCCACCCTCAGCCGCGCGTTGGAGCTCAACGACCAGTTCTTCCAGCAAGAGCGCGACAAGCTCGAAGCCTGGGCCGACGACCGCATCGCCTCTGCCGAGCAGGCCCTGAAAGACACCAAGCTCAAGCTCAAAGGCCTGAAACGCCAGGCCCGCATGGCCCTAAGCATGGAAGACGCAGAGCGCCTCCAACGAGACATTGGTAGGACCGAATCCGAGCAGCGCCGCCAGCGGCAAGAGATATTTGCTGTGGAAGACGAAATCGAAGCCCGGCGCGACGCGCTCATTGCCGCTCTGCAAAAGCGCCTGCACCGCGCCAGCCGCAACCAAAGCCTGTTTGTGCTGCGCTGGAGCGTGGTGTGACGTGTCGCCAAAACCCGAAAATATCGACACGTTTTCGCCATATGTCGATGCCGCGTACATGTACCGCACACCCCATTAGCCACGCCAGACTTGCGCCACATCCCGAATACACCTGCCAGCACCCATAAGAAGCTATGACCAACACCGCCCACCTCACCGAACTCGGCCACAGCCCCGACGCACTGGCCCAGCGCCAGGCCGACCTGCTGGCCCTGCTGCGCCAGACTGCCCCCGAAGTGTTGAGCGACAACCAAATCAATATTGAAAAACTCAAAGAGCTGCTGGGCCAAGAGCGCATAGCGCCAGCGGAGCACTACGAGCTGAACTGGGCCGGCAAAACCGAAGCCCGCCGTGAAATACAAAAAACCAGCAGCCACACCCTGCGGCCAGACGCCAACAACCCGGCCCACGCCCAGCACATGCTCATAGAGGGTGAAAACCTGGAAGTGCTGCGCGTGCTGCAAAAAAGCTACTACGGCAAGGTCAAGATGATCTACATCGACCCACCGTACAACACCGGCAACGACAGCTTTGTGTACCCCGACGACTATTCAGAAACGCTGGACGAATACCAAAAACGCACGGGCGAGAAAAGCGCCGAAGGGTATTTGAACAAGCAAAGCCTGTGGAAGAAAAACAGCAAGGAAAGCGGCCAGTACCACAGCGCGTGGCTGAGCATGATGTACCCGCGCCTGTATTTGGCGCGGAATTTATTGCGCGATGACGGGGTTATTTTTATTTCGATTGATGACAATGAAGCGGCGAACTTAAAAGTCTTATGTGACGAGGTGTTCGGTGAGGGAAACTTTCTCTGTCAATTTGCATGGCGTACTGACGGAAATTTCGACAATCAGGCGAAGTTTAAGCGCTGCCATGAGTACATATTGGCTTATGCAAAGAAAGAAGATTCGTTTCCCCATCCGATAACTGTCGATCCGAATACACCTAGTGACAGCAAAATTTTCCGACCAGAAATTAGAAATACGATCGTAAAGAACGGTCCCAAAAACCCAACAAGTGAGGTGACTCTACCTAAGGGATTCCCCGCGGCATTTCGAGTTGGCACGATAAAGCCGAGGCAAGATGCATGGCCGCATATTTTGGATGAGATTGTTGTGGTGGATGGACTATTAACTAGAGATGCCCGAGTTTTTAGCGGGTGGAGTTCCAAAGATCTGCTTGAGGAATTCATCTCAAATGGATGCAACACCGTTGATGATTCAAAAGGTCAGGCAACTACATTTGAAATTATTGAGTCGGGGGCTATTGAGGCGGTCAAGGTTCGTGGTTCTCCAAGTCATGTAATTTCTGTGCTGACAGGATTCGGTGGGCCGCAAAAGGCCACTGCAAGTCTTCAGGCTTTGGAAGTTCCGTTCACTGACTATCCAAAGCCCGTTGGGTTGATTAGATATCTGTCCCGTATGGTCAGTGGAGATGACTTCATTTCAATAGATTTTTTTGCTGGTAGCGGTACTACAGCAGAGTCAATCATGGAGTTGAATGCAATAGATGACGGCAACCGCCAATGCATCAGCGTGCAAATGCCCGAAGTGCTGGATGAAACCAGCGAAGCCTACAAAGCGGGCTACCGCACCATTGCCGACATTACCCGCGCCCGCATCGACAAGGTGATTGCCAAACTCAAAGCCGAGCACCCCGATAAAACCGCTGATTTGGCCTGCGCCCATTTCACGCTGGCCCCGTCCAACTTCAAGGTATGGCGTGGCGATGTGGGCAGTGCCGATGCGCTGCGCGAGCAGTTGGCCTTGTTCCAAAGCGCCGAAAAGGCCGGGCAGCCCCAAGCCACCGACGCGCAGACCGCCATGCTGACCGAGCTGTTGCTCAAGCATGGCTTGGGCGCACTGGGGGTGCATGCAGTCAGCGCACCTAAGCAGGTGGCGGGCGTGACGGTGCACCGCGTGCTGCTGCCCGACGACAAGCACTTGTGGCTGTGCTTTGAGCCCTACACCGACGCGCTGAAAGACGAGTTGGTGAAAGCCCGCCCGGCGCAGGTGGTGCTGCTCAATTCCTGCTTTGTGGGTGACAAAGCGGACGAGCAGCTGGCCAACCTGCAACTGGAGCTGGCGGGGCTGGATATTGGCCTGACGGTGATTTGAACGGGGCCATGATGAAGCCCATGCATGCATCCGGTGACGCCGCCCCTGCTTTGTTGAACGATGTGCGCCAGCTCATTGAGCAGGCGCGCGCGCATGTGGCCAGCGCGGCCAACAGTGCGCAGACCTTGCTGTATTGGCAGGTGGGTGAGCGCATCCGCCGTGAAGTGTTGGGCGAGGCCCGCGCCGACTATGGTGAACAGATTGTGTCGACGCTGTCGACACAATTGGTGCAGGCCTATGGACAAGGGTTCGGGCTGCGCAGTTTGCGGCGCATGGTGCAGTTCTCCGAGGCGTTTCCAGACGCGCAGATGGTCGCGACGCTGTCGCGAGAATTGAGCTGGAGCCATTTCATTGAAATCTTGCCGCTCAAGCAGCCGCTGGAGCGCGAGTTTTATGCCGAGATGTGCCGCATTGAGCGCTGGAGCGTGCGCACCCTGCGCGAGCGCATTGGCAGCCAGTTGTACCTGCGCTCGGCCGTTGCCAAAAAGCCAGAGGGCGTGATTGCCAAAGAGCTAAGCCATCTGCGCGAAGGCGGGCAGATGACGCCCGACCTGGTGTTTCGCGACCCCTACATGCTGGACTTTTTGGGCCTGCCCGACGGCTACAGCGAGCGCGACCTGGAGAGCGCCATCCTGCGTGAGATGGAGCGCTTTTTGCTGGAGCTGGGGGCAGGTTTTACGTTTGTGGCGCGGCAAAAGCGCATCAGCGTGGGGGCGGACGACTTTTATCTGGACTTGCTGTTCTACCACCGGCACCTGCGCCGCTTGGTGGCGGTGGAGCTGAAGCTGGAGAAGTTTTCCCCTGCGCACAAGGGGCAGATGGAGCTGTACTTGCGCTGGCTGGACCAGAACGACCGTGCCGAGGGCGAGGCTTCGCCCATTGGTTTGATTTTGTGCGCCAGCGCCGACCGCGAGCAGGTGGAGCTGATGGATTTGGACAGCGCCAACATCCGCGTGGCGCAGTACCTGCACGCCTTGCCCGATGTGCAGGTACTGCAAGCGCAGCTGCACCGCGTGGTGCAACTGGCGCGCGAGCGGCAGGCCCGGCTGGCCCCGCCCGATAACAAGGATGAGACATGACGATGAAGTTGCAATTTGCCCACCAGGACTACCAAAAGAAGGCAGTCGATGCGGTGGTGAAAGTGTTTGATGGCCAGCCACTAGCCAAAGGCGACTTTGCTCTGGCTGTGCAGCAAGGCAGCGTGGCCTATGCGGGGGACGGCAGCATTGGCAACGCGCTGAAGCTCTCGGACGAGCAACTGCTGGCCAATGTGCAGGCGGTGCAAAAGGACAATGGCTTGGAGCCATCTGCCACTTTGGCCGAGTCTCGCTCAGACAATGGCAAAGAGGTGTTTTGCCCGCTGAATTTCACCATTGAGATGGAAACCGGCACGGGCAAGACCTACAGCTTCATCAAGACGATGTATGAGCTGAACAAGGTGTACGGGTTCAAGAAGTTTGTGGTGGTGGTGCCCAGTGTGGCCATACGCGAAGGCACCATGAAGAACCTGCAGATCACCCGCAGCCACTTTGCAGCGGACTATGCCAATGTACCCTGCGTGCCGATTTTGTACGACAGTACCAAGCTGACAGACTTGCGCCACTTTGCGCAGAGCGATGCGCTGAGCGTGCTGGTCATCAACATTGACAGCTTTACCAAAGACAACAATAAGATCAACCAGAAGGGCGAAAAGGCGTTTGCGCCCATTGAATACATCCGGGCGGTGAACCCCATCGTCATCGTGGACGAACCGCAAAACTTTGAGACCGATGTACGCCGCCGCGCGCTGTTTGACTTGAACCCGCTGTGCACGCTGCGCTACTCGGCTACGCACAAGAACCCCTACAACCTGCTGTATTCGCTCAACCCCGTGCAGGCGTATGACCTGGGGCTGGTGAAGCAGATTGAGGTGGACGGCGTGCTGGCCGATGAAGACCACAACCAGGCCTTTGTGGAGCTGGTGGGCATTGAGGCTCGCCCTGCTTCTGTCAAGGTCAAGGTCATTATTGATGTGAATGGCAAGACGGGCCCCAAGCGTTCCGAGTTGACCCTGAAGCTGGGCGATGACCTGTATGCCAAGTCTAAGCAGCGCGATGTTTATGAGGACGGTTACATCCTGAACGAAATCCGGGCAGACGACGGGGAGATTGAGTTCTCTGGTGGGCGGGTGATTCGCATCCACCAAGCCCACGGGGGGCTGGCTGACGATGTGATGCGCTTCCAGATTGAGCGCACGGTGGCGGCGCACTTTTCCAAGCTCAAGAACGTGCAGCCCATTGGTGTGAAGGTGTTGAGCCTGTTTTTTATCGACAAGGTAGCCAACTACCGGGCGTATGACGAGGATGGCAATGCCACCTTGGGCAAGTTTGGTGTGTGGTTTGAAGAGGCGTTCAACAAGTACGCCAGCATGCCCAAATACCGTGGGCTCATTGCGCACAGTGCCAGCGAGGTACACAACGGCTATTTTTCGGGCGACAAGAAGGGCAAGGGTGTGAAGGCCAAAACGGTGTGGGTGGATACATCGGGCACGGTAGCCAAGGACGACAGCACCTACCAGCTCATCATGAAAGACAAAGAGCGCCTGCTGAGCGCGGATGTGCCCTTGCAGTTCATCTTCAGCCACTCGGCGCTGCGCGAGGGCTGGGACAACCCCAATGTGTTCCAGATTTGCACGCTGAACGAGACCAAGAGCGCCATGAAGAAGCGCCAGGAAATCGGGCGTGGTCTGCGCCTGTGTGTGAACAAGGATGGTGAACGTGTGCAGGACAAGCGGGTGAACGTGTTGACGGTCATACCCAACGAGAGCTACGAAGCCTTCGCCAAGGCGCTGCAGCAGGAGATTGAGGACGAAACTGGCGTGAGCTTTAGCGGGCGGGTGAAAAATGCCCGCGCCAAGGCGCGCATCAAGCGCAAAGCCTTGTCCGCCGAGGAGGAAGCGCTGTTTCAGGCCATTTGGAAAAAGATCAACTACCAGACCTCCTATAGCGTGACGCTGGATACCCCAGCGCTGATTGCGGAGTGCGTCAAAGCCCTGGGTGACTTGAAGCAATACCCCAAAGTGCGGCCGCCCAAGATACGTGCTGACAAAGCAAAGATCATCATGCGCAGCGAAGGGGTGGAGGGGCTGCACATTGGTACCGGCGACACCGACGCCAAGGTGTATGGCACCACGGTGCCTGATGTGTACGCGTACATCCAGAACCGGGTGCACCTGTCGCGGTCCAGCATCTTTGCCATTTTGGACGGCTCAGGGCGCTTGGGCGAATTGCTGGTCAACCCACAGGCATTTCTGGATACTGCCATTGCGGCCATGACCACTTGTTTGCAGGCGCTGATGGTCAAGGGCATCAAGTACAAAACTATCAACGGGCGCCAGTATGAAATGAGCCTGTTTGACGAAGAGTTGGAAACGTACTTGAGCAGCGTGTACCCGCCCGCCAATGACGACCTGACCACGCCAGTGGATAAAACCTTGTTGCAGGCTCAGCCCGTGGATGAACAAAAAGCACCTGTGGGTGATGCATTTACCTGTGTGCTGAGCGAGAGCGACACCGAAAGCCAGTTCGCCCATGACTGCACGGTGGATGAACGTGTGAAGTTCTTCTTCAAGCTGCCCAGCCGCTTCAAGGTTGCTACCCCTTTGGGCAGCTACAACCCCGATTGGGCGGTGGTGCTGGAGAACGACGAGCGGGTGTACTTCGTGGCAGAAACCAAATCCACCACCGTGCGCGCTAACCGGCGACCGGCGGAGAATCTGAAAATCGACTGCGCGCGGGAGCACTTCGCGCTGGCAAACGACTTGCAGTTCAAGGATGTGACGAGCTTGAATGAGTTGATGGGCTGATGGGCAGGCGCGCAGGGCTATTGCGCATTGAGCAAAGCCCTGTCAGTTTGTGCGCCGACCGTTGGGGCTGTTTCGACCCCGGCTCAGCGGGCTTGCAGCCAGCTCTTGAGCGGCTGGCTGGCCCAGGCCTTGGCTTCTTCCCCCACAAACATCTTGGGCGCCGATGACGCCAGGCGCTTGCGCTTTTCCTGCGCCTGGATGGACTTCTGGGCTGCGCCCATCCACTGCGTGATCGACAACTGCTCGGCGCCTGCCTGGTTGAACAGCGCGTCGGCAAAGAAGGTGTATTCGCCGGGGTACTGGCATTTGAAAGACGCCTTGTGCACATCGGTGGCCGTCAGCACAACGCGGTTGGGCGCGCGCAGGGGCTCCAGAAAGGCGCCGCTGTAGCAGGCAGACAGCACGACCAGCGTGGGCGTCTTGGCCAGCGGGGCCAGCGCATCGCTCAAGCCCCGGGCGGTGATGGGCGCGGCGTTTTTGCCTGCGATGTTGATGTTCAGCGTGCCGGGGTTGGAGTGGGTGGAGATCAGCAGCATCACCCGGTCTTGCGGCCGGGCCACTTCGGCCATCTTGGTCATCACCAGTTCAAAGTTTTCCAGCGTGGCCTGGGGCCAGTCACTGGGCTGGTCGCGCGCGGGGTTGGCCAGCTTCAGGATGAGGGCGTTGGGGTCCATCTGTCTGGCCAGTTTTTCGGCGGCCAGCACATCGTTGCGGAAGGCCTTGGCCTGCGAGTGCAGGGCAAAGCCCGCAAAGATCAGCCGGGGTGGGGGCGCGGGGGCGGGCGCTTCGGCCACAGGCGCTGGTGGTGGGGGTGCCACGGGCTCTGGCGCAGGTTCGGGGGCGGTGGCGCAGCCCGCGGCCAGCAGGGCGGCCCACAAGGCCCCGGCAGAAAGAAGGCCCCGCCGGGAGGATGCTGTGGCAGTGGAGAACATGGTGGTGGTTTTGCGAAAAATGGTGGATGGAGGCAGGGCCTGCGGGCTGTCGGCGCCGTATCGTACGTGACGGGCACAGGGCGCTGAGCCTCCAGTCACAGGCATTTTCACAAGCCTTTTAGGTGTTTGAGGCAGGCGGGGTAAGCGCAGTAAGCTATCAAATAAATAGCAGAATGCAAAAAGCCGGTGCATGCACCGGCTTCAAGGATGTGTGGCATTTGTCACAAAACCACCAACGGGAGGGAAGCGAGGGCGCATGGAACATATGTTCTTGCCCTCGCTCACGGCTTGGATCAGGCCATGGCCGCTGCGGGTGCCAGGCCAGGCCCCGGCTGCGCCAGCCTTTGGGCATGGCGCCAGGCCCGGCGCAACACGGGGGGCGACCACGCCTCTTCGGGAATAAGCAAGAAGCGCTGCGCCCGCATCGACCGGCCCAGAGCGATCTGGCTGGTGATGACGGCCATGGGAATGGCCAGGGCCAGCGGCACCCCCACGGGCGCCAGCCACAGCAGGGCGCCGCTGTCGATGGCGCCAATGCCCGCCGCCAGCAAGGCAATCACGCCGGTCATGGGGGCCAGCTGAGCCATGGCGTGGCGCCATGGAACGGCTTGCGCTTCGCGGGGCGGAGACTTCCAGTCCAGCGCAATGCCCGTCAGCGCCACCAGCACAAACAGCGAATGGGCCAGCATGCGCACGGGGGCCTGCAGCAGGGCCAGCATGCTTTCGAGCAAGGCGCTTTTCAGCAGGCTCCAGCCGCCGCCATACTGCTGCTGCTCACGCCGCATGAAGACGGCCAGCACCCCCAGCACGCGGGGCAGGAACAGCATGCTCAGCGTCCAGGCCCACAGCGCCAGCAGTTCGGTGGGCAGGATGTGCCAGTCGGTCAGCACTGGCGCGCCAGACACCCACAGGGCGGTGCCCAGCGTCATGAAGGCCAGCCACAGCGGAGCCGACAGGTAGGCCATGGCGCCCGTCACGAACATGGAGCGGTGCACGGGGTGGATGCCGGGCTCGGCCATCAGGCGTGCGTTTTGCAGGTTGCCCTGGCACCAGCGGCGGTCGCGCTGCAGTTCGGCCAGCAGGTCGGGCGGTTGCTGCTCGTAGCTGCCCACCAGGTCGGCCACCAGCCACACGTGGTAGCCCGCGCGGCGCATGAGGGCGGCTTCCACAAAGTCGTGGCTCATGATGCCGCCCGCCAGGCCCCCTTTGCCGGGGATGGGCGCGAGCGCGCAATGCTGCATGAAGGGTTCCACGCGGATGATGGCGTTGTGCCCCCAGTAATGCGATTCACCCAGTTGCCAGAACTGCATGCCCAGCGTGAACAGGCGGCCGGTGACGCGCGAGGCGAACTGCTGCGCACGCGCGTGCAGCGTGACGTGGCCAATGGCTTGCGTAGCCGTCTGGATGATGCCTGCCGTAGGGTTGGCTTCCATGAGCTTGGCCATGGAGACGATGCAGTCGCCGCTCATCACGCTGTCGGCGTCCAGCACCACCATGTAGCGGTAGTCCTTGCCCCAGCGGCGGCAGAAGTCGGCCACATTGCCTGCCTTGCGGTGGGTGCGGCGCTTGCGCAGGCGGTAGTACACCTGCACCTGCGGCTGCTGCGGGTTGGCAGCCAGTGCCATGCGCAGGTCTTCCCAGGCGGCGCGTTCTGCGCGGGCAATATCGCTGTCGTAGCTGTCGGACAGCACGAACACGTCAAACGTCTGCCCGTGGCCGGTGGCCGCCACCGATTCGCAGGTGGCGCGCAGCCCGGCAAACACGGTGGCCACGTCTTCGTTGCAGATGGGCATGATGATGGCGGTGCGCGCGTCGGGCGACAGTGCGTGGCCCGCCACGCTGCGGGCCGAGAGCGAATGCTTGTCGCCGCGCAGCATGACCCAAAAACCCATCATCCCGGTCATGAAGCCGGACACCACCCAGGCCGAGAGCAGGGCAAACAGGGCGATCTGCCCCCAGCCCAGCCATGCACTTTCATACGCGGGCTGCACCTGGGCAAACAGCACGCTGGCCAGCACCGTGCTGCACAGCACCAGCAGGACAAAGGTCCAGCGGCGGCGCTGGGCGGCGGCCTGCCAGGGCTGGGCCGGGGCGGCGGGTTCTGCGCCTTCTACTCGGGGTGTGCGGCCTGTCAGCGCGCGTGCCACGCTTTTCCAGAAACCCTGCCACGGCAGCGCAGGCATCGATCCGCGGTGCACCGGGGGCGCCGTCACGCTGTTGGGGTGGCGCACTTCGCGCACGGGGCTGCGCGCAGCGGTGGCGTGCGGGTCAAGGCTGCGGGGAGCTGTGTGGGGGTGATGCATCGGCGGCTCCTGTGTCTGCAAACGGGGTGCACTCGGGCCTACTCGGGAAGAATGACGTGGGTCCATGTTTCGCTCACAGCGTGTTGGAGGTGTTGAAGAAAGGCTCGCAATTCAATGGGCTGGTCTTTGCGCAGGCGCTCCACGCGCAGCGTCATGCGCCACTGGCCGGTGGCCGGGTTGCGGTACACGCCGCTTTCCAGCACGCGGCCGTTGGCGTCGCTGGTCACCACTGCTTTGACGGGTGCGTCGGCCTTCAGGTCGTGCAATGCCGGGCCGGTGAAATCGACCACGTACTGCACCTGCGTGCGCAGCGCTTCGGCGCTTTGCTGCGTGTAGCCCACGCCTTTGCGCGACTGCGTGGCCCAGGCGCTGGGGGGGCGTTGCTGCCCAGCCCCTTGGTCGCCCTGCCATGCCAGCTCGTAGCTGACTTCCAGCGGCGTGCCGGGGGCGGGCAACTGCTGGGGCACCCAGTAGGCAACCACGTTGTCGTGGGTTTCGTCGGGCGTGGGCAGTTGCACCAGTTCCACACGGCCGGGGCCCCAGGGGTGCAGGGGGCGCACCCAGGCGCTGGGGCGGCGTTCGTAGCGGGCTTCCACGTCTTCGTAGCTGCTCCACTGCCGGTCGCGCTGCATCAGCCCGAAACCCTTGGGGTTGGTGGTGGCGAACGACGTGACCAGCACCTGCCGGGGGTTTTGCAGCGGGCGCCACAGCCATTCGCCTTCGCCCGTGGCCACCATCAGGCCGTCGGAGTCATGCACCTCGGGGCGGAAGTCGTCCTTGCGCGGCTGGTTTTCACCAGACAGGAACATGCTGGTCAGCGGCGCAATGCCCAGCGTCTTGATGGGGCCTGCGCTGCCGCCGCGCACAAAGATGCGCGCGCGCACGGTGGTCACCGTCTGCGCGCCCGGCTGAATGTCGAAGCGGTAGGCCCCGGTGGCGCGGGGCGAGTCCATGAGCGCATAGACGGTGGCCTGCGTGTCGCCGGGTTGCGGGCGCACCAGCCAGAACTCGGTAAAGCGCGGAAATTCCTCGCCCTTGCCGCCCACGGTGTCAATGGCCAGGCCCCGGGCCGACAGGCCGTACTGCTGGCCCGCGCCCAGTGCCCGGAAGTAGCTGGCGCCCTGGAAGACCACCAGCTCGTCCTTGTACGCGGGCGAATTCAGGTGGTGGTGCAGCCGAAAGCCTGCAAACCCCAGGTCGCCCCAGCTTTGGGGCTGCACCTTGTTTTTGCCGTAGTCAAAGTCGGCCGTGCGGTAGGGGATGTGGCGCGTGCCTTGGGGCGACACCTCGTTGATGAGCACCGGCTCACGCTGGTACAGACCGAGGTGGAAGAACATGGCCTCAAACGGCAACTGCTCGGCACGCCACAGGGCGCGTTCGGGGCGCCAGCGAATGTCGCGCACCTGGTCGTAGTTCAGCGCGGCGAGCGCAGGGGGCAGGCGCCCGTTGGCAGCGCTGTAGGGTTGCGCCGCACGCTGCTTGGCCAGTTGGGTGATGTGGTCCAGGTCCACCATCTGCGCGTGGACACCCGAGGCCATGAGCGCGGCACACAGTGCCACGGCACGCAGCCCCACCCGGTGCGGGCGCGAAAAAAAGGAGGAAAAAACAGCTTGCATGCCAGCACTAGGGCAAACCCTGTGCCAGCTTGAAAAAACGCTTTTAAATCAATGGCTTGAATGCACTGCAACGTGTAAACAATTGTGCGGGCACCTGCCAAGGGCCTTCAAGGCGGCTGGATGCCGCGTTTTTGTCGCCTGCTGGCGACGCTTTGCCCCGTGTGGGGAGCAAAGTCTTTGCAAATCAGGCACTTACTCTTGTCGCTCATCGGCGACATCGTCGCCCATGGCGCCGTCCGCCTTGAACTGGCCGGGCGTGAGTGCGTGTTTTTGCAGCAGCCGATAAAACTCGGTGCGGTTGCGCTGGGCCAGCCGTGCGGCGTCGGCCACGTTGCCGTCGGTCATCTTGAGCAGGCCCACCAGGTATTCGCGCTCAAACCGTTGCCGGGCTTCGGCAAAGCTCAGCACCTGGGCCGACGGAATGCGCAGGGCCCGCTGCACCAGCGACAGCGGCACCAGCGGCGTGGTGGACAGCGCGCACACCTGCTCGACCACGTTGTAGAGCTGGCGCACATTGCCGGGCCAAGCCGCGGTGGTCAGGGCCTTGAGGGCTTCAGGCGCAAAGCCAGACAGGCGCTTGTCGTATTTGTGGGCCAGCTTGTCCAGAAAGTGGTTGGCCAGCAGCGCAATGTCTTCGCGCCGCTCTGCCAGGGTGGGCAGCAGCAGCGTGACGACGTTGAGCCGGTAGTACAGGTCTTCGCGGAACTGGCCTGCGGCCATGGCGGCTTCCAGATTGCGGTGCGTGGCCGAGATGATGCGCACGTTGATCTGGATGGACTGGCTCGCGCCCACGGGCCGAACGGCCCGCTCCTGCAGCACCCGCAGCAGCTTCACCTGCAGCGCGGGCGGCATGTCGCCAATCTCGTCCAGCAGCAGCGTGCCGCCATCGGCCGCCTGGAACAGGCCCTTGTGGTTGCTCACGGCGTCGGTGAAAGCGCCTTTGACATGGCCGAACAGTTCGGATTCGAGCAGTGCTTCGGGAATCGCGCCGCAGTTCACCGCCACAAAGGGCTTGGAGGCGCGAGGGCTTGCGCGGTGGATGGCCTGGGCCAGCAGTTCCTTGCCCGAGCCGCTGTCGCCCAGCAGCAGCACGCTCGCATCGGATTGCGCCACCATGAACGCTTCGGACAGCACATCGGTCATGCGGGCCGAGCGGCTCACGATATCGGCACGCCACGCCTGGTTGTCATGCGCCTGGTGCACCGCAGGGGCGCTCAGGGCCAGGGCCTCGGCCACTTTTTCCAGCAGCTCTTTGCCGTCATAGGGCTTGGTGAGGTAGGTGAACACACCGCGCGCGGTGGCCTGCACGGCATCAGGAATGGTGCCGTGCGCGGTGAGCAGGATGACGGGCAGCGAGGGGTGGCGCGCGTGCACTTCGTCAAACAGCGCCAGGCCATCCTTGCCGGGCAGGCGTACGTCGCTCAGCACCAGCTGCGGCCGGGCAATGTCGAGCTGGGCCAGGGCTGCCTCGGCCGAGCCCACAGCCACCACTTCGTGCCCCGCCGCCTTCAGGCGCAGCGAGAGCAGGCGCAGCATGTCGGCATCGTCGTCCACCACCAGGATGCGGTGCTGGGCCGGGCGTGATGGGGGCGTGGAGGAAGGCATGGCGTGTGGGGATCAGGGTTTGGTGCCGTTGCCCGGGCTGCTGGCGCCCGCAGCGGGTGCGGAAGGCGATGCGGCCGCAGGCGCTGGGCGTGTTTGCAGGCTGCGTTCGATGGCGCGCACGGCTTCGAGCCGTTCGCTCAGCTGGTCGTTGCGGCGCTGGGCATCGCGCAGTTGCTGGCCTTGCCGCTCCAGTTGTTCCTCCAGCCGCCGCTGGTGCGTCAGCCGCGCTTCCAGCAGCCGGGCCAGGGGGTGCAGGTCTTGCGCGTTGGCGTCGGCCAAGGTGCGCTGCACCAGGCCCAGCGCGCGGGCCGTGTCTGCGGGCTGTCGGGTCTGGGTCAGCAGCAGTGCCAGCCGCAGGTGGCGGGCGGGCTTGGTGTCGTCGGGCACCGAGAGGCGGGCCATCTCGCGCGCCAGGGTGGTGGCGCTGGCGTCAAGCGCGCGGTCGGCATAGGCCAGTGTGTCGCGCAGCAGGTCTTTGGCGGGGGATGCGGGCTCTTCCAGCTCGGGCAGGGTCGGCTCTGGGGGCGTGGGCGCTGGCGTCCGGTTGGCCTCTGCCGTGGCCGCTGGTGGTGCCACCTCGATCGCTTCGGCCGCCTGTGGCTGCGGGGCTGAGGTGGCGCAGCCGGCCAGCACCGCCACGCACAAGGCCACCCCCCACAGCAGAGGGTGGCGCGGCGTGTGGCGGGGGTGGGTGGCTTCAGGATGCATCAGGGAGTTCGATTCGGAAAAAAGAGTGGGGCGCTTCGCCCAGCAGGTGCACGCGCCCGCCGTGGGCATGGATGTATTCCTGCACGATGGACAGCCCGATCCCGGTGCCGCGCACCGCGTTTTCTGGCTGGCGTTCACCACGGAAGAAGGGCTCGAACACATGGGCCTTGTCTGCCGGGGCCACGCCGGGCCCCTGGTCGGACACGTCAATCAGCACCGCACCGGACGCGCGCGAAACGGCCAAGCGTACCGTACCCTGTTCGGGCGAAAAGCGAATGGCGTTGGACAGCAGGTTGCCCACGGCCGAGGCGATTTTTTCGGGGTCCAGCTGCAAGGTGGTGCGCTCGCCGCTCACCTCCACCCGCAGCTGGCGGGCCTGCCACTGCAGGCGCTGGCTTTCCACCAGGTCTTCCAGCAGGCCGATGAGTTCGGTTTCGCGCCGCTGCAGCTGGCGGGCTTCAAACGCCGCCGCGTTGAAACGCAGCAGCGCTTCGATCTCGCTTTGCAGCACCAGCGTGTTCTGGTGCAGGATCTGCGCCACTTCCTTCTGGCCCTCGGTCAGCTCCCCGGTCACACCGTCTTGCAGCAGGGCCACGCCTTCGCGCAGCGCGGCCAGCGGGGTTTTGAGTTCGTGCGACACATGGCGCAAAAAGCGCGCCTTGTCGGCATCCAGCTCCAGCAGCCGCAGGCGCAGCCATTCCAGCTGCTGGCCCACGCGCCGCACGTCGGCCGGGCCGGTGATGGCCACGGGCCGCTCCAGCTGGTTCTCGCCCAGGCGGCGAATGGCGCGTTCCAGCCGCTTGAAGGGCCGCGCCAGCCACACGCCCAGAGACAGTGCCAGCACCAGGGCCAGCACGATGGCGCCCAGCAGCTGGTGCGTGACGGCTTCGCGGCTGGCCTGCACCATGGCGTCGAGTTCGCTGCTCTTGCGCGCGTTGAGTTCCTGCACCGCCTGGCTGATGGCCGCGTGCAGGTTGTCCAGCGCCACAAATTCATCGGCCACGCTGCGTTCGTGCTCCAGCGACAAGCCGGGCGGCGCGCGCAGCAGCTCGTGCACGGTGTCCATATGGCTGCGCCACTGCCGGGCCTGCTCGGGCGGCAGCCCCGCGTCTTCCAGCTGCTGCACCAGGCGCCGCGCATCGGCCGCCATGTCGTCAAAGCTCTGGCGCAGTTGTGCATCGCCCAGCACCAGTGACTGGCGCGCTGCACGTTCCAGCGCCTGGCCCCGCTGGTTCAGGGTTTGCGCGGCCACGTTCAGGGCCGCTGCCTGGGCGGCGCTGGCCTGGCTTTCGGTCATCAGCGCTTCCAGCGTGAACAGCGTGCGCAGCGCACTGGTGCCCAGCAAGCCCGCGATCAGCAAGAACGCGAGCAGCAGCAGTTGCTGGAAGGACGGGCCGTAGTGCCGGGCCTTGGCGGGGCTGGTGGCTTCCTGGGCCATGGCCGTGAGGGGGCAGGCGGTGAAAGTCAGGCGGTGAGGGGGGCGCCCTCGCGCACCAGCACCTCGCCGCGCAGGGTGTAGGCCTTGGCTTCGGTGATGGTCACATCCACCATCTGCCCCACCAGGCGGGGCTGGCCGGCAAAGTTGACCACGCGGTTGCATTCGGTGCGGCCCATCAGCTCGCCTGCATCGCGCTTGGAAGCGCCTTCCACCAGAATGCGCTGCACCGTGCCCACGCGGCTTTCGCTGATGGACTTGATGTTGGCGTTGATGACGCTCTGCAGATGCTGCAGCCGGCGCAGCTTCACGTCGTGCGGCGTGTCGTCGTGCAGGCCTGCGGCGGGCGTGCCAGGGCGGGGGCTGAAGATGAAGCTGAAGCTGTTGTCGAAGTGGATGTCGTCGATCAGCTTCATCATCTTGTTGAAGTCGTCTTCCGTCTCGCCGGGGAAGCCCACGATGAAGTCGCTGCTCATGGCCAGGTCGGGGCGAATGGCGCGCAGCTTGCGCACCGTGCTCTTGTATTCCATGGCGGTGTAGCCGCGCTTCATGGCCATCAAAATGCGGTCGCTGCCGTGCTGCACGGGCAGGTGCAGGTGGCTGGCCAGCTTGGGCAGCTTGGCGTAGGCCTCGATCAGCCGGGGCGTGAATTCGTTGGGGTGGCTGGTGGTGTAGCGGATGCGTTCGATGCCGGGAATGTCCGACACGTATTCGAGCAGCAGCGCAAAGTCGGCAATCTCGGCCGTGCCGCCCATCTTGCCCAGGTAGGCGTTCACGTTCTGGCCCAGCAGGGTGATTTCCTTCACGCCCTGGTCGGCCAGGCCCGCCACTTCCACCAGCACATCGTCAAACGGGCGGCTCACTTCTTCGCCACGGGTGTAGGGCACCACGCAGTAGCTGCAGTATTTGCTGCAGCCTTCCATGATCGACACAAAGGCCGAGGCACCCTCGACGCGCGCGGGCGGCAGGTGGTCGAACTTTTCAATCTCGGGGAAGCTGATGTCTACCTGCGGCTTATCCAGCTGCTCGCGCTGGTTCAGCATCTCGGGCAGGCGGTGCAGGGTTTGGGGGCCAAACACCACGTCCACATAGGGGGCGCGCTTGATGATCTCGGCGCCTTCCTGGCTGGCCACGCAGCCGCCTACGCCAATCTTCACGCCGCGGGCTTTCAGGTGCTTGATGCGGCCCAGGTCGCTGAAGACCTTCTCTTGTGCTTTCTCGCGCACCGAGCAGGTGTTGAAGAGGATGAGGTCGGCCTCGTCCACGTTCTGGGTGGGCTCGTAGCCTTGGGCGGCGTTGAGCACGTCGGCCATCTTGTCCGAGTCGTACTCGTTCATCTGGCAGCCGAAGGTTTTGATAAAGACTTTTTTGGCCATGGCAATTTCACAAATAGCAAGCAAACACCGCTGCCCACGGGGCGCGGTGACTGAGGGTGGGGTGGCCCCAAGGATCCTGAGGGGCCGAAACGCCGCCGCAGGTGCGGCAGCCGGACTCGTTACTTCAGAACGTTGTCCGTGGTGATGTTGGTGGGTGCAGGGCTCTTGCCCTTGAGCGGCTTGGCCGCCTCGGCTTCGCTCAGGATCCAGGCCGCGTGCAGCATGCCGGTGCTGGTTTCAAGCACGTAGTTGACCTTGTACGTCTGGCCGATCACGGTGTGGCGTTGCACCAGTGTGTTTTGCGGGCTGAACAGGCGCATGCCAGGGGCCATGCGGATGTCGCGGCTGTTGAGCCGGGCCTCTTGCACCCCCAGGATGGTCAGCGTGCCGCGCTCTGCCGCATCAGGAAAGTTGCGCACGGCGCCCAGCGGGTTGACCACCTGCGCCTGGGCGGTGGGCAGTGCCACGATGCTTGCGGCGCCTATCAGCGCTGCGGCCGCCAGCTGGGTGCGCCAGCGGCGGCGCAGGGCCCCGCGTGCCGTGGGTTGGGCAACTGCGTGGGAAGGGGGGCAAAAGGGTGTGTTCATGGGGGGCAGCAATTCGTGGTGTACATCCAGGGGCTGGGTGCGCGATTTTACGGCTTGGCCCCGTTCATACCCGCCAGGCGGGCAGCTCCCAGTTGCGCCACAGCGCCAAACCCCGCAGCCCGGCCGTGATCAGCACGCACGCCAGCAGGGGGCTGACCACGGTGCCTTCCACCTGGCGCAGCGCCACATCGGCCCAGCCGCCGGCAAAGGCGCACAGCGCATAAGGGCGGTGGTCGCTGAAGGCCTGGGGCACCTCGTTGCACAGCACATCGCGCAGCACCCCGCCAAACACGCCAGTGGTCACGCCCATCATCACGGCAATCAGCGCGGGCATGCCCACGGCGGTGGCAATGTCCACGCCCACGGCGGCAAAAAGCCCCAGGCCGATGGCGTCGGGCAGCAGCATGGCGCGCTCGGTGGGTTGAAAGTGCCGCTGGCGCATGAACAGCATGGCCGCCACGCTCAGCCCCAGAATGCCCCAGACAAATTCGGTGTGCCGCACCCAGAAGAAGGGCCGCTGGTCCAGCAGCAAGTCGCGCAGCGTGCCGCCGCCGAAGGCCGACACAAACGCCACCACGCACACACCCACCGCGTCAAACCGCTTGCGCGCCGCCATCATCACGCCCGACAGGGCAAAGGCCACGGTGGCCGCCACTTCCAGGGCGATGCGCAGCAGTTCAATCCAGGGGGCGTCGATCCATTTCATGGCGCGATTGTCGTGCGTCGCTGCGGCGCATGGGCCTGCCCAGCGGGTGTGAGGGTGGTTTTGCTATTTAATTTATAGCTGTTTGCGCTTGATGGATAAGCGCTGGAGCCTGTTTTGTCTGAATTATTGGCGTTGGCAGGCCCGCTGCCTTCACCCCTTCATGTCCTGGGCACGCCGCTCCCACTCCCCAAACTCCAGCGGCCGGATCCCAAACCGCACGGCATTCCCGGCGTGCAGCGCGCCAAACTCGGCCAGCGCCAGTTGCACAAAATGCGCGTGGTCGGCCGCCGCAACGGAAGCTGGCATCCTGCTTGTCACCGCCTGCTCCGTGGGCGCATCCCCCTGCCGCACGATGGCTGCAATCACCTCCGCCAGCGCTTGTCGATGCCGCAGCCGAAAAATGTCTGGTGGCACCAGGTTCTGCTTCACCGCCACGTATTGCTGACAAGACCGCTCGTAGGCCCACACAAACACATCGCGCAGCAGGTCCACGCGGTTGAGTTCGTACACGCCCAGCATGCCGTCCACATACGCTTGCTGCGGTACGTCGATGAACGACAGCGGGCACAGGTTGTGACGGATGAAGGGGATGTTGGCGGCCAGGCGCGAGACGCGTTTATTCACATCCTCGAACGGCTGCAGGTACGGCAGGTGCACCATCAAGAAGAAGGCTTGCTCAAACGGGTCGGTGATCTCGGCGGCCATCTGCGTGACGATGCCGAAGAGTTCTTCGAGCCGTTGGGGCAAGGCAATGGGTAAGAAGACGCTGCCCCCGATCTCCACGGCGCGGCGGCGAATGCGGCCCACGGCGGTGGGGTCGGCCATCAGGCCGTCGGACAGGAAGGCGTGCAGCGCGATCAGCGTGTCTGTGTGTACGCGGGCGTTTTCGGGGTTGAGCACCAGGTATTCGATGGCCTGCTTGTGGTTCAGGATCATCTGGGTTTCTAGCGCGTTTTTGCCTTCGGCGGCCTGGCCGAACTCGATCAGGCGTTCGGTGTCGAGGTGGCTGTAGGTGTTGCCTTCGAGGTGGGAGGAGGCCCAAGACAGGTCGATGAGCAGGCGTTGGAGGATGTCTTTGGCAAAGGTGCCCGCAGGTGTTTGGTCTGCCGGTGAGCGGCCCAGGCTGTGCAGTTGTTCACGCAGGCCCGGCGGCAGGTAGGCCGTGTGGTTGGGCTCGTAGCTCGATAAAAAGTCCAGTTGGTAGCCCACCGGTTTACGCAGGTGGCGGGGCTGGGAGACAGTGGCACGGATGTCTGCGCCCTCTTTGGAGGTGGGGACGTAGTCTGCGGTGCTGGGGGGCACTGCTGTTGCCACAGCGGTGGATGTCTGCGCAGATGCGCCGGGCTGTGGCAGGCGGTGGTAGCGGGTGGCCCGGCCTTCGCCGCGCACCCCTATGCGTTTTTGCTCCACCAGCAACGCCAGGTGACGCTGCAGCGTTCGGCGGGGTATGCGGTTGCCATGCTGCTGGAGGAGACCGTCAATGCCTACCTCGTCGGTACTGGCGTTGATCCATTCGGCGAGTTGGTCCAGCGCTTGGGGCGGCGTGAGGCGGGGCATGTTCGAGGCTCCTAGTGGCGCGAATCGGCATTGCACCAAATAAAGTGGCGCGAAAATATTTTACGCGCCAAATAAAGTGGCGCGAAAGCGTTTGCGCGCCACTATAGGATCGGCCCTCTCTGCGCATGGCCGGGGCAAAACCCGGTAGCACTGTTTCAAGTGTTAATTTGCTATCAAATAAGTAGCTTGAAGCGCTTTACGAATAAGCGCTAGAGCCTATTTTTATCTGAATCACGGGCGTTGGTAGATTTGCCGCCTTCTCCAGCATTCTCCACTCCGCCATACCCTGGGTAGACCTGCGCCCTGGCTTCGCGCTCGGTGTGTTCCTGGCGCTCCTTGGCCATTTGCTCGGCCAGCTGGGCGCGGCCTTCGCGGGCCACGGCCACCATCTTGGCGCGGTCTTTGTGGTGGGGGTACATGCGGTCGGCCAGCGTGATGTTGTGCTCGCGAAAGCGCCGGGTCATCTCCTGCGCCCGCGTGGGGCTCTGGCCCATCAGCTCCAGCACGGTGCGGGCGCTTTCAAGGCTGGACTCGAACAGCTCGCGCTGCACCAGTGTCACCCCCAGGTCGCGCAGCGCGTTCCAGTGGGTCAGGTCCCGTGCGCGAGCCACCAACTGCAATTGCGGGAAGTGCTTGCGCGCCAGGGTGACGATCTTGAGGGATTGCTCGGGGTCGTCCACCGCCACCACCAGCACGCGGGCGTGCTCGGCCCCGGCAATGCGCAGCAGGTCCAGCCGGGTGGCGTCGCCATAAAACACGCGGTACCCAAAGGCGCGGGCGATCTCGAGAATTTCCACGCTGTGGTCCAGCACGGTGGTGGGTATGCCCTGGGCCAGCATCACACGCGCCACGATTTGCCCGTAGCGGCCGAAGCCGGCGATGATGACCGGGGCTTCCTGTGGCTCCGAGATCTCTTGCTCCGGCGGTGCGGCGGGCTTGAGCTGCGCGTAACGGCGCAGCAGGGCGCGGTCTACCAGCACCAGCAGCAGCGGGCTGATGAGCATGGAAAGCGCCACCGCGCCGATGAGCAGCGAGGCCGTTTCGGCCGAAAACACCTGCGCCCCGGCGGCGGCCTGGAAGACCACGAAGGCAAACTCGCCCCCTTGCGCCAGCAGCAGGGTGAACACGGGCCGCTCTTGATAAGGCACGCCTGCCACTTTGGCCAGGGTGTAGATCACCACCGCCTTCAGGGCCAGAAAGCCCAGCAGGATGCCCGCCATGAGCCAGGGCGAGCGCATGAGCACGCCAAAGTCAATGCTCATGCCCACCGCGATGAAGAACAGGCCCAGCAGCAGGCCCTTGAAGGGCTCGATGTCGGCTTCCAGCTCGCTGCGGTATTCGCTGTCGGCCAGCAGCACCCCGGCCAGAAAGGCCCCGAGCGCCATCGACAGGCCCACCATCACCATCAAATACGCAATGCCCACCACCAGCAGCAGCGAGGCGGCGGTGAAGATTTCAGGCGTGCGGCTCTTGGCAATCCAGCGCAGCAGGGGGCGCAGCAGCAGGCGACCGCCGAGCACGATGGCGCCGATCACGCCGACGATCTTCAGGGCCTCCAGCAGCACCTCGCCTGCCGAATGGTCGTCGCCAGCCCCCGCGGCCGCGCCCAGCAGGGGCAGCAGCGCCAGGATGGGGATGGCCGCCACGTCCTGGAACAGCAGGATTGAAAAACCCGCCCGCCCGCTGCTGGTGCGCATGAGGTTGCGTTCGGCCAGCACCTGCAGCGCAATGGCGGTGGACGACAGCGCCAGCCCCAGCGCCGCCACCAGGCTGATGCGCCAGGGCAGCCCGGCCAGCCAGCCTGCCGCAAACAGCACGGCCGCGCAGCCCAGCACCTGCGCGCTGCCGGTGCCGAAGATGGGGCGGCGCATGGCCCACAGGCGGCTGGGTTGCAGCTCCAGCCCCACCAAGAAGAGCATGAGCACCACGCCAAACTCGGCAAAGTGCAGGATGTCTTGCACATTGCTCACCAGCCCCAGGCCCCACGGGCCAATGGCAATGCCCGCCGCCAGGTAGCCAATGATGGAGCCCAGCCCCAGCGCCT
>ERZ650302.233-NODE-233-length-28956-cov-18.098474_pt1 | contig 28956 bp, 27 predicted proteins | sample MGYA00376238_ERZ650302 | MGnify/ENA primary metagenome ERZ650302 (study PRJEB26733, sample SAMN07839298) | wastewater metagenome | biome: urban; feature: wastewater treatment plant; material: waste water | place: USA: North Carolina | collected 2016-04-28 ... | reverse complement strand
ATACGAGATCTGTAGCCGTGACTGGAGTTCAGACGTGTGCTCTTCCGATCTCGCGGGCGACCCGGTGGTCTTCCTGCAACTCCAAAAAAGACACCAGATTCAGTCCGCCCGTGAGCAGCGCCGCGATCACCACGGGCAGTATCAAGGTCAGGCTGTACGGGGACAACAGGTGGCGAAAACGCTTCATTTTTGGCCTTGACGCAACAGCTCGCCCCACTGGGCCGCAGGAATGCTGGCGATGTACTCAAACCCCGCCGCCTCGCCGAGAGGGCGGAACACCACCAGCGTGCCCTCTTTGGGGAAGTAGCCCATCAAGTCCATGAGGTTCGGCGCATGCGCCAGCACCAGCCGATTGCTGCCGGAGGGTACGGGCATGGAGAGCAACTGACGGGTGCGCGCAACGATGGGCGCCTTTTCCGCCTCGGTGAAATTGCCCAGGTAGATGAGGCGGGGGTCCGTCAGCGCAGTGATGGCGGGGAAAGCAGCCTCCGCGCTTTCGCGGGCGCGGCACATGGGGCTGACATGCAGTTCACTGATGGGGATGTTTGCTTTGCGAATCGCATCGCCAACCCGTGCCATCAACTGGCGCCCTTCAACCGTCAATGGGCGCTGCGTGCCGCAATCCTGCAGATCAACGCGGGGCGTACGGTCTGGAATCGCGTTGTTCGTCGGCCCATGTCGCAAATACAAAGCGTAACCCCCCGATGCCAACTGACGCAAGGTGTCCGGCGCTGCAACAGTCTCGACAAATGGAGCCGCTGTGAATGGCGAGCCCAGCTGCGGCGGCGCAGCCTTGGGTGGGTCCGCAGCACTCACAGGGGCCGAAGCGATCCCTGACAAAGCCAGCATAAAGAGCAGGAATCGCTGACCCCAAGCGACTCTTGCCAACGCACGCCACATGGGCGTAAGGCGCACCACCCCTGCTGATTGCGCCGGGGCGTTTGCCCCCTCGGCCCCTTGTCTCCCCCCACACGCTTGTCCGGCAAAAACGCTTGTGGTTTTCATGTTCAGATCCGCTTCCTTGGTCGCGAAGCCCCACTCTACCCGCAGGCTGTTGCCTTTGAAAAGCACAGTCTGCGCGGGAGTGCGGCTTGCCCAATTTTGGTGCGGGCTGCGACCTTAAAAACGGTCACCACAACGGATGCAGCCCAGGTGGGCGGTAATGAGACACAAGCTTGATGCACAGCAAGCCGGTCGGCTTTCTGCGCGCTAATGCGCAGTGCTCAAAGGCAACCGAGGCCATCGAACGCAATGCGCCGAAGGCCTCTGGAGAACATCGCATGTCTTAACGAGCAATGTGCAGCGTGCCAGGCTGTGCAGCGCGCACAAGCCTGCCTTGCGCTGCGGAGTTGATCTGGAACACCGCAATCAACTCCGCGAGGCGTTGCGCCTGGTTGCGAAGGTTATCTGCGGCAGCAGTGCTTTCCCCGACGAGTGCGCCGTTTTGCTGGGTCATGTGGTCCAGCTGACTCACAGCCACATTCACCTGAGAGATACCGTCGCTCTGCTCAGCCGCCGCACTGCTGATTTCGCCGATGATGTCGTTCACACGCTGAACACCCCGCACGATTTCGTTCATCGTCTCGCCGGCGTTGCCCACCAGTTCTGCGCCAGAACCGACCTTCTCCACGCTGGTCTGGATGAGCGACTTGATCTCCTTGGCCGCTTCTGCGCTGCGCTGCGCGAGGCTGCGCACCTCGGTCGCCACCACTGCAAAGCCACGCCCTTGTTCGCCAGCACGTGCGGCCTCCACCGCTGCGTTCAACGCGAGGATGTTGGTCTGGAACGCGATGCCATCGATCACGCCGATGATGTCTGCAATCTTCTGGCTGCTTTGGTGAATGTCTTGCATGGTGCTCACCACCTGCTGCATGACCTCGCCGCCTTTGGTGGCTGTGCCCGCCGCCGTGGTGGCCAGCTGGTTGGCCTGGCGTGCGGAATCGGCACTCTGGCGCACCGTGGCCGTCAGCTCTTCCATGCTGGCAGCCGTTTGCTCCAGGCTGCTGGCAGCCTGCTCGGTGCGCTGGCCCAGGTTCTGGTTGCCGGTGCTGATGTCCTGGCTGGTGGTACGGAGCTGGTCCACGTTGTCACGCACGGCAGACACCAGCTCGTGAAAGCGCTGCTGCATATCGCGCACCGCCACCATCACGCTGGTGGTGTCACCCGCCTTCACCTGCACCGGAACCGTCAGGTCACCCTGCTGGATGGCCTGCACCACCGAACGCACCTCACTGGGCTCAGCACCCAGCTCACGGCTGATGCTGCGGGAAACCAGCACGGTGACAGCAACGCTGATAAGCACCGCCAACAGAGTGATCGACAGCATCACGCCTGTGAATTGGCTGGCGTCCTTGTTGGCCAGTTGGCTGTTCGCGATGATTCGCGCTTCTTCGTAGTCAATCAGCTTGTTGGCAGAGGCGAGCCATTGCTCATACTGCGGCTTGGCTTCTGCTCACTGCAACGCCTCGGCACCCGCCCGGTCACCCGCCTGCATCAAGGCCACCACTTTGGCGGTGGTAGCCACGGTGCGCGCTTCAATGTCCTTGAGCGACTGCACCATGGGCCCTACTTCGGGTGGAACTTGCGAAGCCGACTTCAACACATCATCGAGCTGCGCTGCCGACTTGGCGTAGAAGTCAGCCAGGCGGGCAATAGCTTCCACCTCTTTCTTGCGTGCTTCCTCTGTGGGGGCCAGCACGACATCGCGCACTGCAATGGAGCGATCGTGCGCCGAGCCCCGAAAATTGATGGCCGCTCGCTGGATAACCGCATTCTGGGTGGCATTGGCCGTTAAAGCCCCGTCGATACCTCGCGCAGTCAGCACGCTAAACACCGACATTCCCAGCAACGCCAGCACTACCAGGCCGAAACCTGCCATCAGGCGGTGGCTAATTTTCCATGTTTGCATCGATTGAGCCCAGGTGAACGTTTGGAGAGACTGAAAGAGAAATGCCAGGATTTCCCGATCCGCATTTTTTCAATTTGTTACTTATTGTACTTTTTCGATTAAAAAAATACTGATTGGTAATACCTATTTTTCAGATAGCGTTTGCATCGATGTCTGGTGGGTATGCGACTTCAGCAAACGCTGCCGATGGCCAGAAGCCGCCGTGCCCGATAAAGGGCCGCACCACTGCCGCCAGGACGGGGCACACCCCAAGCCGGGTGCGGCATAACGCGCAGAGCACGGGCAGTGTTGGCAAGCTGACCAGGCTTGACAGACAAAACGACCATTCCATCAGGCAGTTGGGCGACGACACCAGTACGCCTACCGTGCAGGTGCATTCGTTCGAGGCCGTGGCGGCTCAGGCTTAGTCAGTTGCCAGCGACCAATCCATCTTCCCCGCCCTGAAGAAAGTCAAGCTCGGCAAAGCGAGCTGGCGAATCCTGATACAACTCTGCCAGCTAGTGTCCTGTCCCGCTGATACGTGAGCAAAGTCGATGCAACTTCTCAAGAATCGAATCTGCGGTGGCCGTCCATTTGAACGGCTGGCTGTTGGCGTTGTGGTGAGCGACGAACTGATCGATGCGCTGCACGAGCTGCTTGACGCTGGTGAACGATCCGCGCCGGATGGCCTTGTCGGTGATCAGTGCAAAGAAGCGCTCAACCTGATTCAGCCAGGAGCTGTAGGTCGGAATGAAGTGCATGTGCCAGCGCGGCCGGGTGGCCAGCCAAGCCTTGATCTTCGGGTGACTGTGCGTGGCGTAGTTATCTACGATGCAATGGATGTCGAGCTCGGGCGGCACAGCGGTCTCGATCTCGCGCAGAAACGACAGGAACTCCTGATGCCGATGGCGCGGTTTGCAACTGGCCAGCACCGCGCCGTTGAGTACGTTCAACGCGGCAAACAGCGTTGTGGTGCCATGGCGCTTGTAGTCGTGTGTGACACCTTCGGCGTAGCCAAAGCCCATGGGCAGCATCGGCTGCGTGCGCTCCAGCGCCTGGCATTGGCTTTTCTCGTCCACGCAGATGACCAAGGCGTTGTCCGGGGGGCTCAGGTACAGACCCACCACGTCGCGCAACTTCTCCACGAAGAACGGATCATTGGACAGTTTGAAGCCCTCGGTGCGATGCGGCTGCAGTCCAAAAAGCTGGAAGTAGCGTTGCACGCTGGACTTGGAGATGCCCGTCTCTGCGGCCACGCCGCGCACGCTCCAGTGCGACGAGCCATTTACCGGCTTGGTGTGCAGCGTGGTGTTGATCAACTCCGCGATCCGCTCATCGTCGATGGTGCGTGGAGCACCGGGGCGAATGTCATCGTACAGACCGGCGATGCGCCGCTCAATGAAGCGCGAGCGCCACTTTCCCACGGTGGCGTTAGTCAATTGCAACCGCGCGGCGATCGCGTTGTTGGGCTCGCCCTCTGCGCTGCTAAGAACAATGCGCGCCCGGCTGCTCAATGCCGCCGGCAACGAGCGGCTGCGCGCAAACGACTGCAATTGAGATCGCTCGTCGTCACTCAGTACCAATTCAGATTTCGGTCTGCCTGTTCTCATCGCGGTATCTCCGTTCCAAAGATACTGCACCGGCATGCAAGACTAATGCCATTTATTTGCAGGACAGAACACTAGCCAATAGCCCGTCGAGCCTCCAACCTCCGAAGAAGGAGTCGCATCAGGCCGCCGCAGCGGTCACCGGCAAGCGCACACTGGACGGCGCGGCAGCACCTGCAACCAGTTCCCCCAGCAGGTCTGCAGTCGCAGCGCTGAGGGTCCATCCCAGGTGTCCATGGCCAGTGTTGTAGAAGACGTTGGCCTGGCGGCCACGGCCTACCTTCGGCATCATGTCCGGCATCATCGGGCGCAAGCCAGCCCAAGGCACGACCTGCCGGGTGGACACGCTTGGGAAGCACTGCTGCACCCAGTCCACCAACGGCCGGATGCGATCAGCGCGGATGTCGCGGTTGACGCCATTGAACTCGGCGGTGCCTGCCACCCTGAAGCGGTCTTCACCCAAACGGCTGGTCACCAGCTTGGTCTCATCGTCCAGCAGGCTGACCGTGGGTGCGGCTCGGCGGCTGGCCTCGTCCAACAAATTCACGGTGATGGAATAGCCCTTGACGGGGTACACATTCACCCGGTCGCCCAGTTGGCTGGCCAAAGCACGGCTGCCAACACCGGCACAAACCACGACGCCGTCATAGCTCTGCTCCGTGACGCCCTCGGGCCCTTTCAGTTCGATACGGGCCTCGCTGCCGTTGCTGCGCACCGACAGCACGTCCTGGCCGTACTGGCAGTTCACGCCCAGGCGCTCACAAGCCTGCGCCAAGCCCTGCGTGAACCGATGAATGTCTCCTGTGGAATCACTCTCGGTGTAGTAGCCGCCGTAGTAGCTACCCGCCAGCGTGGGCTCGATGGCCGAAATCTCCTGCGGCGTCACAGCCCGGCGTTCCAGGCCTCCGGCGGCCAGCAATTTCGAGACGCGTCCGGCGTGTTCAAAGCCCTTGCGGTCACGATAGATATGCAAGATGCCTTCGCGCCGGTGGTCAAACGCAATGCCCTCAGCCTCAGCCCAGGCGAACAGGTGCTCGCGTGCGGCGATGGCCAGGCGGGCTGTCTCGACGGTGTTGGCTTCGTAGCGCGGAATGCTGGCGATGAACTCGGCGAACCAAGAGATCTTGTGCCAGCTGGGCCGTGGATTGACCAGCAACGGCGCATCACTGCGCAGCATCCACTTCAAGCCTTTGACAAGGGTTGAGGGATGCGTCCAGGTTTCGGCATTGGAGGCAGAGAGCTGGCCACCGTTGGCGAACGATGTCTCCATCGCGGCATAGCGGTGCCGCTCCAGCAGGGTGACGGTGAAGCCGCGGCGGGCAAGGGCGTAGGCGGTGGTCACGCCAGTGATACCACCGCCGATAACGGCAAGACTCTTCATGGAAATACTCCAAACGTCGAGGGAAGACGAGGCCTGCTGCACACCATGCACGGCAGGCGCCCCCTCTGTTTGGAGCCTGAGAGATTCACCCAGCAACGCATGCGTAGTGGGCTTGCTCCTGCGGCGGTTTTGGCGGACGAGGCCAAAACACTCTTCAGAGTTGTTGCAGCGAACCGGTCCTTTTGCCTGAGAGTTTCCGGGGCGGTTGCTCCTTCGGCGCCGCGACATGCGCGGTCTCTCCCGGTTCGTGCGAAGTGTGCAGACTAGCAGAGCTGGGCAGTCAGCGGAAGGGGGGCAACCCTAGAGCCCCGCACATAGACGCCTGACCGAAGCATTTGGCAGCCAGGAACACCGGCGGCGCAGCGAGCATCCCAAAAAGCAGAAGCCATTCAGAAGCAGGACTTCAACATCCTCAACTGCCAGACCGCATCAGCCCGCGAGCCCGCAACGTACCCCCCGCATCCACCAGGAAACCTTCCCCCATCGCAGGGTAGGCCCCCGTCAGACCGGTCATGATCACCTGGTGTGTGACCCACACCTCCAGCGCGCCCGAAGGGAGCTGCCGTAGGCGCCTGCGCAGCATCTGGAGCTGCGGCGCTTGCTGGTCTTGTGTAGAAAAAGTGGAGTTCAGTGCGGGCCAGTCCTCATAACGGCCGAAGGCCAGCCGAGCCGTGTCTTGGCAACGGCACCACTGGCTGCTCAACACCGCCCGTGGCTGCAATCCGTGCTGACTGAACCAAGCACCGATGCCGATGGCCTCAGCCCGACCGGCTTCGGACAAATTGCGCTGTGAACTGCATTGACCCAGGATAAAACCCGGCGGATCGCCCACCCCGGGCTCGGTACTGGTGTGGCGAATCAGCACTACACCGCCCTCACGCGCCATCATGGCAAGAGACGGCGCCGATGGCGCACCAAAGGCGGCACGCCCCAGAACACACAACCCCGATCCGATCAGCCATGCGCGTCGATCCATTTTTCCTGCCTCCAGAGTTGGGGCCTCAAAACGACCTGGCATCGCCGATCCGCATCTGCCTGATTGAGGGCCCAGCTCAGGATTGAATATCAACCGACCAATTTTTGCCGTCAGGGGAGCCGCAAATCCATACCAAGCTTCCAGGAAAGGCCGAACGTGAAGGCCAACACACCCAAAAGCGCCAGCATGAAAATGGCGAAAAACTTGCTGCCCCTGCGTATCAGGGCGCGCCTGTCCATCACCTTGTTGCCCTGGTCGTAATGCCACTTGATGGCAAAAAACATGCAGGCGCCGAAGATGAGAACCTTGAACGTCAGGAAGGCTACCGGGACCCAATCAATCATTTTGAGAAACTCCAATGGTTCGCACCAAATAACTTCATAAACAGCGAGCTCGCATCCATGCGACCTTGCGTCCTGCTCTGCCAGAGCGCGGGCACTGTGAAGTCGTAACCTCACCTGTGACACCTTGTTGCTGCCCAATAGCCACAGCGCAGCAAATAGCGTTCGTTAGCGGAATGCTTCCAACATCAAGTTCGGCTGGCGGACTGCACGGTCTGCCTGAATCGTCAAGACTCCTACAGTGCAAAACAGCCTTGCGGCTCAGTGAACCCGTAGCACCTCAAACTGCTGCTGGTGGGGAGAGACCTGTATCGAGACCTCATCACCCTCGCATTTACCCAACATGGCCTTGCCCAAAGGTGCTTCGCTGCTGATGACCTGAACGAGGTGAGCCCCGCTCACCAACTTCATGCTGCCTCCTTCCGGGCCGAGAAAAAGCTGCAGCTGCTTATCGTTTGCATCAACCAAGCAAACCAGCGCACCGATTTGTATGCCTTGATTGGCGTCATAGGGGCGCGGATGGAACTGGCGCCAATGGGCCATCGCATGGCGGATGGCTTCTGCGCGCCGAGCTTGGCCGGTCGCAAGGTAAGCGGCTTCGAGTCCCAACGTGTCGTATTTGTTCTCGGCGATGTTTTCTTCGTGGGTCGCCGCCTCATGGGCCACTCGCACTGCCTCTTCGACTTTCAGCAGGTCCTCGGCTAGTCGCTCCAGCACTTGCTGCCGCAGCAAGAATTTATCCATGATGAAAGATAGGCATCCCAAAAAAGCGAAGGCAACTCGTAATTATGAAGGGCTCCGCCCGCCGTCGATACTTGGGTTGGCAGACTGGGATGGAAACGCTTCTGTTATCCCAAGGGCTGAACATTAACTTCGGGCGACTGCTTCAATGAGGCAAGCTCAAGGCTTCGAATGGAGTGCAGCGCCATCAATGCCGCGCCCTGCGCCAGCGATGTCTCATCAAGATTGAGACAAGGATGAAGGCGCGAGTACTAGGAACTGGCTTTTTTAATAGAGATCCTGCTGTTACCCGAGTGAGCCACTCGCGGTGCCAGTCGGGCGCACAACGGCCACATCGCAAGTTAGGCGCAAAACTTGCATGGTCTTGCAAATGCCGACCTATCACGCCCACCTGAGACTTACCCAGCACCCGTCCGACGTGGCGTCCCGATACCCATGAGCTGGCGCGCCTGCTTGGAGCTGCACTACAGCTTGGAATCAGCGCGTACCGTTGCCCGCTATCGCCATGACGGGCCGCTGCGCGTGCTGCGGAGCCTCTACCCCGAGGGCGACACCGTTTGCCACAACGTACTGGTCCATCCGCCGGGCGGTCTGGTGGGGGGCGACACGGTGGAGACCCAGGTGTCGGTGGCGCCCGGCGCGCACGGTCTCGTCACCACACCCGGCGCCACCCGTTTCTACCGCTCGTTGGGCGAGCCGGCCCGTCAGCGCGTGCACGCCCGGCTGGAGGCTGGCGCACGGCTAGAGTGGCTGCCGCTGGAGGCCCTGGCCTATAACCAATGCCAGGCTGAAAACCGTGCCGTGTTTGATCTTGCCCCCGGTGCCGAACTGCTGGGCTGGGATATCACCGCGCTGGGCCTGCCCGCGGCAGACCAGCCTTTTGCGGAGGGCTGCTTCACGCAGCATCTCGAGGTGCCGGGCGTCTGGCTGGAGCAGGGCCGCATCGCAGCCGACGACCTTCGGCTGCTCAATAGCCCGCTGGGCCTGGCCGGCCAGCGCTGCCTGGCCACGCTTTTTTTCATGGCAGGCACGCCCATCGAGCGTCAGCGCCGCGACGTCGCGCTCGACGCTGTGCGCCGGGTGATCGACGCGCATCCCTTGCGGCTCAGCGCCGGCGCTACCAGCCCGCATCCACAGGTGCTGGTGCTGCGGGTACTGGCTCCGCTGGTTGAACCGGTACTGGAACTGTTGCGCCCGGCCCGTGCAGCGTGGCGCCAGGCACTGTGGCAGATGGACGCTGTGGCACCTCGGGTCTGGGCGACCTGAGCTTGTTGCGGCACGATGCGACCGATGGAGCTCTGGAATCCCCGGCTCAGGCGTCCTGCAGCAGGCTGCTCGCGATCGCCGCTGCCGCCGTGCGCGTTTCCACCCCCAGCTTCTCGAAGATGTGCTCCAGGTGTTTGTTCACCGTGCGCGGGCTCATGCCGAGGATGTCGGCAATGTCGCGATTGGTCTTGCCCTTGGCGAGCCAGGACAGCACCTCGGTCTCACGTGGTGTGAGGACTGCGCCAACCAGGCGTTTGTGTGCCGCATTCACTGCGGGACCGCCCTGGCGCAACAGGATCATGGTCTCGCCCGGGCCGGTCTGCCCTAGGTATTGGGCCTGCAACTGGCTGCCGTTGGGCAGCGGGGTTAACGTCTCACCCTGCGTGATGGCAGCCTGCAACCAGCCCTTTAGCGGCGTCGCGTCGTCCTGCGGGCCCAGCGCTTCTTCCAGCCAGTGCATGGCCTGCGGCGAACGCCAGGCGATGCGACCCTGGCTGTCGAGCAACACTACACCAAGTCCGGCCACATCCACTGCCTCGCGTGCCAGCCGGCTGACATGCGCATTGCGCAGGTGGGTGGCCAAGCGTGCCAGCACCTCGGGAATCTTCAGCGGCTTGACCACATAGTCCACTCCGCCGCTGGCAAACCCTTCAACGATTTGTTCAGTCTCGGCCAAGCCAGTCATGAAGATCACTGGCACGTGGGCCCAGGAGGGTTCGGACTTGAGGCGGCGGCACAGAGCAAAACCGTTCTCGCCCGGCATGATGGCGTCGAGCAGCACGGCGTCGGGGACGGCCATTTCGAAGCGCTCCAGCGCCTCGATGGCGTCGCGCGCCACCAGCACGGTATAGCCTTCGATTGCCAGCGCATCGCAAAGCATGCGCAGGGTGTCGGGCGCGTCGTCCACCACCAGCACGACGCTGGAGACTGCAGGCGGCATGACGGGTTCAGCTTTCATCTTCGGTTTCTTTCAGGCGTTCGATCAGGGCAGAGAAGTCAAAACGGTCCACGTGCACCGTCAGGCTTTGCAGCATTTCCGCAATCGCCGGCTCCTGCTCGGCACTGCTGCGCAGCAGGCCGCGCAAGCCACTGGCATTGCCCATGCGAGCCAGGCCGATCAGACTGTGGCGCAGTTCATCGGGCAGTGGCAACTTGTCTGCCGGCTCCCGCTTCACCAATGGGATTTCAGGGGTGTGCGGCAAGTTGCTCTCATGCACCCACTCCAGCTGCAGGACCCGCGCCAGCAGGTCCAGCAGCTCGGACTCGATCACTGGCTTGCTCACAAAACCCTGGCAGCCAGCGGCCTCCAGCAGCTCGGGTCGGTTCTCGAACGGGTCGGCCGATACGAAGATGATCGGCAAGTCGGGCCCGACATTGCTGCGGATGAGTTGAGCGGTCTGCCAGCCGTTGAGGTCGTCCATGTTGATGTCGAGCAGTACAGCATCGGGCCGGTGCTGCTGCAAGATCTCCAGGCATTCGCGGCCGCTGGCTGCCTCGCGCATGATGAAGCCCAGCGGCAGCAGCAGGCTGGCCAGCAGCTGCCGCTGGATGGGCTGGTCGTCCACCACGAGCAAGGTGCGGCGAGGGTCGAGGTAGCCGACGATGGGACGCAGGTGGCGCAGGGTGCGCGCGACCGGGGCCTTGATCTCGCGCAAATACAGGCGCACGCTGAAGGTGCTGCCCTGGCCCACGGCGCTGCGCAGTGTGAGCTCACCGCCCATGAGGCTGGTGAGCAGACTGGTGATGGTCAGGCCCAGGCCGGTTCCCGCTTCGCTGGCACGCCGTCCGGCGCTGCCGCGCTCGAAGGGCTGGAAGATGCGCTCCTGGTCTTGCGGAGCGATGCCGATGCCCGTGTCTTCCACCTCGAAGCGCACCACTTCGTGTCGGCAGTCCACGCGCAGCACGACAGCACCCCGGTTGGTGAAGCGCACGGCGTTGCCCAGCAGGTTGATGAGGATCTGGCGCAGGCGCTTGGCGTCGGCCTGCACCCAAGCGGGTACGCGGCCCTGGGTTTCGAGGCGGAACGCGAGGCCCTTGCCCTCGGCCTGGGGCTGCACCATACGCGCCAGTTCGGAGAGGAATTCCTGGAAGGGCAGCGGCGCTGGGTCCAGCCTCAGGCGGCCGGCCTCGATGCGGGCCAGGTCCAGCAGGCCGTCGATCAGTGCGTGCATGTGCTGGCCGCTTTGCTGGATGGTCGTGACGGCCTCGCGCGCGCTGCCCTGAAGCTCGCCGCTGCGCAGCAGGATTTGCGAATAGCCCAGGATGCTGTTGAGGGGCGTGCGCAGCTCGTGCGTCATACCGGCCACGTAGCGCGTCTTGGCCTGACTCGCATTCTCGGCCACCTCCTTGGCGCTTTGCAGCGCGGCGTCGGTGCGCTGGTGGGCGTCGATTTCCTTTTGCAGCAACTGGGTCTGTCGCTCAGATTCGTCGTGCGCCATGCGCCGGCTTTCGTTGGCCAGCACCAGCCACCAGGCCCACACCGCGGCCAGCAGAGCAAGCAGCGAAAACACCTTGACGAAGGGACCGCGCAACGCGTCGGGCGGCGCGGTCAGGCTCTCCTGCATGTAGACCACACCCAGCACAAAGGCCATGACGGCGCAAAGGGAGAGGAAGACCGTGAAGTACTGGCCGACGCGGAAGTTGAAGCGGTTGTTCAGGCTGGGGGGCAGGATGGCTGCGAGCGCGGCGCGCACCTGGTCAGCCGCGCGCGCCTGGGTCTTGCAGCGATCATGGCAGCGTGATTCGAGCGAACAGCACAGCGAGCAGATCGGCGCACCGTAGGCCGGGCAGGCGGCCATGTCGGTGCTCTCGAACGGGTTTTCGCAGACGCTGCAGCGCACGAGTTCACCGACCTGCCAGGGCGAAGGATCGCGGCGCGCAAGGTAGTAGCGCCCCCGGGTGGCCCAGGCCAGCAGCGGCGCCGTGACCATGGCGGTGAAGAGCGCGATGAAGGGCGCGAAGGCGGCAGCGTATTCGCCCAGCCAGCCGAAGTGGGCCACGACCGAGAGCACCACGGCCAGTCCCATCGCACCCAGGCCCACAGGGTTGATGTCGTAGAGGTAAGCGCGGCGGAACTCCACGCCCTTGGGACTCAGACCCAGCGGCTTGCTGATGACCAGGTCCGCGACCAGCGCGCCCACCCAGGCGATGGCCACGTTGGCGTAAAGGCCCAGCACGCGCTCGAGCGCGCCGAAGACGCCCAGTGTCATCAGCAGCATGGCGATGATGACGTTGAACACCAGCCAGACCACGCGGCCCGGGTGGCTGCGCGTGAGCCGCGCGAAGAAGTTGCTCCATGCCAGTGAGCCGGCATAGGCGTTGGTGACGTTGATCTTGACCTGCGAGATCACCACGAACAACACCGTGAGCAGCAGCGCAGCTGTGGGGTCGCTCAGCGAGCGCAGGTAGCCCACCAGGTACATCTGCGTGGGTTCAGCCGCGTGCAGCGGCGATGTGCCGTACTGCAGCGCGACGAAGGCCAGAAAGGCCCCGCCCAGCATCTTGAGCATGCCCGGCAAGATCCAGCCCGGGCCCGCCACGAGCACTGCGCCCCACCAGCGCCAGCGGTTGGCCGGGGTGCGCGCAGGCATGAAGCGCAGGTAGTCCACCTGCTCGCCGATCTGCAGCACGAGCGCGAAGGTCACCGCGGCGGCGGCGCCGAACATCAGCGGCTCGAAGTCGCTGCTGCCCGAGGTCAGGCCGGACAGGCCCGTGAACTGCACGTAGAAATCGGGCTGGGCCAGCGCGAACCATGCGAAGGGCCACAGCAGCAGCACCACCCACAGCGGCTGGGTCCAGGTCTGCAGACGGGAGATGAAGGTGATGCCGTGCAGCACCATGGGGATGATGACCAGCGAGGACAGCACGTAGCACCACACCAGCGGCCAGTCCAGCACCAGCTGCAGCGCCAGCGCCATGATGGCCGCCTCCAGGGCGAAGAAGATGAAGGTGAAGCTGGCGTAGATGAGCGAGGTGACGGTAGAGCCCAGGTAGCCGAAGCCAGCGCCGCGCGTGAGCAGATCCATGTCCAGCCCATAGCGTGCCGCATAGACGGCAATGGGCAGACCCGTGAGGAAGGTGACCAGGCCCATGACCAGGATGGCCCAGAGCGCGTTGGAAAAGCCGTAGTTCAGCGCGATGGCGCCGCCGATGGCCTCCAGCGCCAGAAAGGACACGCCGCCCAAGGCTGTGTTGGCCACGCGCAGCTCACTCCATTTGCGTGCACTCTGGGGCGTGTAGCGCAGCGCGTAGTCCTCCAGCGTCTCGTTGGCTACCCAGGAGTTGTAGTCGCGGCGGATGCGAAAGATCTTTTGTGGTGCGTGGTTCATGCCTGCGCTTTTTTGGTGCATGCACTGTCAATACCAGTGCACACGCAAGAACCGTACTCAGCGATGCGCGCAGCCCGCGTACGTCAATTGACGTATGGGCCGTGGAGAGGGTTGTCCCTAATCTCAAGGCCGTGGTGACGCCGTGTCGCCCAGCACCTCCCGCAGGTGTTCTTGGTTCCCAACTCTTCTCTTCAGGAGTGCCCCATGAAAGACCAGACCGATCCGTCCCTGCTCCACCCGTCTGCTGCCGCCGACCTGCAGCGCCGCCGCCTTCTGCAGGCCATGGGCGCCATGTCCGTGGTCGGTCTGCCCGGCATAGCCATGGCCCAGCAGTTCCCCACCGCCAAGGTCAACACGACCAAGCTTGCCGTGACCGACACCGAGGTGGTGGTAGGCCAGTTGCACTCGTCTTCCGGCACCATGGCCATTTCTGAAACCGGTTCCATCCAGGCCGAGCAGCTGGCCATTGACCAGATTAACGCCATGGGTGGCATCCTGGGCCGCAAGATCCGCGTCATCAAGGAAGACGGCGCCTCCGACTGGCCAACCTTCGCCGAAAAGTCGAAGAAGCTGCTGGTCAACGACCATGTGGCCGCGGTCTTCGGTTGCTGGACCAGCGCCTCGCGCAAGGCCGTGCTGCCGATCTTCGAGAAGGAAAACGGCCTGCTGTACTACCCCACCTTCTACGAAGGCCTGGAGCAGTCCAAGAACGTGATCTACACCGGTCAGGAAGCCACGCAGCAGATCATCTACGGCCTGGACTGGGGCGCGAAGGAGAAGAAGGCCAAGACCTTCTTCCTGGTCGGCTCGGACTACATCTGGCCGCGTACCTCGATGAAGATCGCGCGCAAGCACATCGAGAGCGTGGCCAAACTGGGCAAGGTGGTTGGCGAGGAGTACTACCCGCTGGGCAACACCAACTTCAACTCACTGATCAACAAGATCAAGGTGGCCAAGCCGGACTGCATCTTCGCAGCCGTGGTGGGCGGCTCCAACGTGGCGTTCTACAAGCAGCTCAAGGCCGCCGGCATCACCGGCGACAAGCAGTTCCTGCTGACGCTGTCGGTCACCGAAGACGAGATGACGGGCGTGGGCGGCGAAAACTTCGCCGGCTTCTACAGCTCGATGAAGTACTTCCAGACCCTGGACAACGAAAACAACAAGAAGTTCGTCGAAGCCTTCAAGGCCAAGTACGGCAAGGACGCCGTCATCGGCGACGTCACGCAGGCGGGCTACCTGGGGCCCTGGCTGTGGAAAGCCGCCGTCGAGAAGGCGGGCAGTTTCGACGTTGACAAGGTGGTGGCCGCCTCGCCAGGCATCGAGCTCAAAACCGCACCCGAAGGCTATGTCAAGGTGCACCAGAACCACCACCTGTGGAGCAAGTCGCGCATCGCCATGGGCAACAAGGACGGCACCTTCAAGGTGGTGGCCGAGTCGCCCAACCTGATCGAGCCCGATCCGTTCCCGAAGGGCTATCAGTAAGCAGGAATCCCCGCGAGGGGGTGCCGGTGGCGGCCATGGTTGCAGCAACGGATGGCCGCCACCCTTGTTCTCAGACAGACAGGTGACGCCATGGAATTTTCGGAAATGCTCAACATCGCCCTCATGCAGGGCTTCGCAGGACTCAGTCTGTTCTCGGTGCTGCTGCTCATGGGCCTGGGCCTGGCCATCATCTTCGGCCAGATGGGCGTGATCAACATGGCCCACGGCGAGTTCATGACCATCGGCGCCTACACGGTCTTTCTCTTTTCCACGCTGACAGAGAAGTTCGCGCCCGGCTTCATGCCCTACTACTTCCCGCTGTCCATCGGTGTGGCCTTCATCTTGGCCTTCATCGCCGGCTGGCTGGTGGAGTGGGGCCTGATCCGCTTTCTCTACAAGCGCCCGCTGGACACGCTGCTGGCCACCTGGGGCCTGAGCCTGGCCATCCAGCAGGTGTTCCGTTCAGCCATCGGTCCCAAGGAAGTCAGCCCTGCGCTGCCCGAATGGCTCATGGGCTCTTGGGCTCCGGCCCCGGGGTTGGACATTCCGATCAACGGCCTGTTTGTGCTGGGCCTGACGCTGCTGGTCACCTGCGGCGTTCTACTTGCCCTTTACAAGAGCCGCTGGGGCCTGCGGGTGCGCGCCACGGTGAGCAACCGCACCATGGCCAACGCCATCGGCATCAACACCAGCAAGACCGACCGCCTGACCTTCGCCATCGGTTGCGGCATCGCTGGTGTGGCGGGGGCAGCCTTCACCACCATCGGCTCCACGGGGCCGACCAGCGGCTCGCTCTACATCGTCGATTCCTTCCTGGTGGTGACTTTTGGTGGTGCCGCCAGCCTGCTGGGCACAGTGGCATCCGCCTTCGGCATTGCGCAAACGCAGTCCATCAGCGAGTTCTTCATCAGTGGCTCCATGGCCAAGGTGCTCACGCTGTCGCTGATCGTCGTGATTCTGATGATCCGCCCGCAGGGCCTGTTCGCCAGCAAGGTGCGCCGCTGATCCTGCCCTCAATTCTGGAGTCCTACCATGAACAAGTTCACCGCATGGATCAACAGCAAGGGGCTGAGCAGCGTGCTCATCCTGGCCGTCGTGCTGCTGGTCCTCTTCCCGCTCGCCTTCGACATCTTCCGTCTCAACCTGGTGGGCAAGTACCTGACCTACGCCTTCGTGGCGCTGGGCCTGGTCATGCTCTGGGGCTATGGCGGCGTGCTGAGCCTGGGCCAGGGGGTCTTCTTCGGCCTGGGCGGCTACGCCATGGCCATGTTCCTCAAGCTGGAGGCTTCCGACCCCGAGAGCACCAAGATCCAGTCCACGCCCGGTATTCCAGACTTCATGGACTGGAACCAGCTCACAGAGCTGCCCCTGTGGTGGCAACCCTTCGAGCACCTGCCTTTCGCGATCATTGCCGTCGTCGCCATTCCCACGCTGCTGGCTTTCATCATCGGCTACGCCATGTTCAAGCGGCGCGTAGGTGGCGTGTACTTCGCCATCATCACCCAGGCGGTGGCGCTGATCCTCACGGTGCTCATCATCGGCCAGCAGGGCTACACGGGCGGCGTTAACGGTATGACCGACCTCAAGACGCTGCTGGGCTGGGACATCCGCACCGACAGCGCCAAGTACATCCTCTACTACCTCTGCGCCCTGCTGCTGCTGGGCAGCATCGCACTGTGCCTTTGGGTGCAGAAGAGCAAGCTGGGCACCCTGCTGCTGGCCATGCGCGACAAGGAAGACCGGGTGCGCTTCTCGGGCTACGACGTGGCCATGTTCAAGGTCTTCGTGTTCTGCCTGGCGGCCGCGCTGTCCGGTATCGGTGGGGCACTGTTCACGCTGCAGGTGGGCTTCATGTCGCCGTCTTTCGTGGGCATCGTTCCCTCGATCGAGATGGTGATCTACGCCGCCGTGGGCGGGCGCATGAGCCTGGTGGGCGCGGTCTACGGCGCACTGCTGGTGAACTTCGGCAAGACCTACTTCTCCGAGAGCTTCCCCGACCTCTGGCTGTTCCTGATGGCCGGGCTGTTCATCGGCGTGACCATGGCCTTCCCCGACGGGCTGGCTGGCGTGTGGGAGAAGAAAGTCAAACCCTGGTGGGCGCGCAAGCAGGCCGAACGCCTGGCCATCCGCGCGGCCGTAGCGCGCGATGCTGCCACGCCGGCGCCCCCCACTGACGACATCAACGCGCCGAGCACTGTGCGTCCGCTGCATGCCACCCCCACGGGCCAAAACGCCTGAAATCCCAGGAGTCCATCATGAGCAACACCGACTTCGCCGTGGCCATCGAAGACCTGACGGTCTCCTTCGACGGCTTCAAGGCCATCGACAGCCTGACCCTCTATATCGACAAGAATGAGCTGCGCGTGATCATCGGCCCCAACGGCGCAGGCAAGACCACGCTGCTGGACCTGATCTGCGGCAAGACCAAGGCCAGCAGCGGCAGCATCAAATTCAGGAACGAGGAACTCACCGGGCTGGACGAGCACATCCGCGTGCGCCGCGGCATCGGCCGCAAGTTCCAGACGCCCTCGATCTACGAAAACCTCTCCGTCTTCCAGAACCTCGAGGTTTCCTACCCCGCAGGTCGCTCGGTCTTCGGCGCCCTCGGCTTCAAACGCACCGACGAGGTGAAGGCGCGCGTGCAGGTAGTGGCCGAGGAGATCGGCCTGGCCGACGCCCTGGAGATGGAATCCGGCCTGCTCTCGCATGGTCAGAAGCAGTGGCTGGAGATCGGGATGCTGCTGATGCAGGAGCCCGAGCTACTGATGCTCGACGAGCCCATTGCCGGGATGAGCGCCCGCGAGCGCGAGCTGACAGCCGAGCTGCTCAAGCGCATCTGCAAAGGCCGCTCGGTGATCGTGATCGAGCACGACATGGAGTTCGTCAAGCAGATCGCGCACAAGGTCACCGTGATGCACCAGGGAAAGATCCTCGCCGAGGGCTCCATGGAGGCGGTGCAGGCTGACCCCAAAGTGATCGACGTCTACCTGGGCCACTGATTTCACCGGAGAACACACCATGCTCAAAGTCACCGACATGTACACGGCCTATGGCCAGAGCGAAGCGCTGCACGGCATCTCCTTCGAAGGGCACAAGAACGAGACGGTTGCCATCATGGGCCGCAATGGCATGGGCAAGACCACGCTGTTCAAGAGCCTCATGGGTGTGCTGCCGCTGAAGTCCGGTCGCATCGAAGTCGCGGGCCAGGACGTCTCTAAAGACGAAAGCTACAAGCGCGTCGCCAAGGGCATTGCCTACGTGCCTCAGGGTCGCATGATCTTCCCCACCCTCACGGTGGAGGAGAACATCCAGACCGGCCTGGAGAACTCCAGAACCAAGCAGATTCCGGACGAGATCTACGCGCTGTTCCCCGTGCTGTGGGACATGCGCCGGCGCAAGGGCGGCAACCTCTCGGGCGGGCAACAGCAGCAGCTGGCGATTGCCCGCGCCTTGGTGACCGACCCCAAGGTACTGCTGCTCGACGAACCGACCGAAGGCATCCAGCCTTCCATCATCAAGGACATCGCCAAGGCGCTTAACGAGATCCGCAAGCTGCGCGAGATCACCATCGTTGTGTCCGAGCAGGTGCTGTCCTTTGCCATGGACGTGGCCGACCGCCTGTTCGTCATCGAAGGCGGCCGCCTCGTGCACGAGACGCTGCGCGAGCAGACCGACGTCAATCGCATCAAGTCCTATCTCTCTGTCTGAAATCCATCCGTCTGATCCATCCGTTTTCTTTCGTCCTCAAGGAGCATCACCATGGCTGACACCCTCATCAAAGTTGATCTGACCCAACCCGCCCCAAGCAACCCGCTGGTGCACAACCGCTGGCACCCGGACATCCCGATTGCCGTGTGGGTCAAGCCAGGCGACGACTTCATCCTCGAGACCTACGACTGGACCGGCGGCTACATCAAAAACAACGACAGTGCGGACGACGTGCGTGACGTCGACCTCACCACCGTGCACTACCTCTCAGGCCCGGTGGGCGTGCAGGGCGCAGAACCTGGCGACCTGCTGGTGGTGGACCTGCTGGACATCGGCGCCAAGGACGACAGCCAGTGGGGCTTCAACGGCTTTTTCAGCAAGCAGAACGGCGGCGGCTTCCTGACGGACCACTTCCCGCTGGCGCAGAAGTCGATCTGGGACTTCAACGGCATGTTCACCAAGAGCCGCCACGTGCCGGGCGTGGAATACGCCGGCCTGATCCACCCGGGTCTGATCGGCTGCCTGCCCGACAAGAAGATGCTCGACGAGTGGAACAAGCGCGAGGCCGAACTGATCGCCACCGACCCCGACCGCGTGCCCGGCTTGGCCAACCCACCCTTTGCGGCCACCGCGCACTGCGGCAAGGCCCAGGGGGATGTTGCCAACAGAGTGGCCGCCGAAGGCGCACGCACCGTGCCGCCTCGCGAGCACGGTGGCAACTGCGACATCAAGGACCTGTCGCGCGGCTCGCGCATCTTCTTCCCGGTCTATGTGGATGGCGGCGGCCTGAGCGTGGGCGACCTGCACTTCAGCCAGGGCGACGGTGAGATCACCTTCTGCGGTGCTATCGAGATGGCAGGCTGGGTCCACATGCGCGTCAACCTCATCAAGGGCGGCGTGGCCAAGTACGGCATCAAGAACCCGATCTTCAAGCCCAGCCCGATCACGCCGAACTACAAGGACTACCTGATCTTCGAAGGTGTCTCGGTCGACGAGCAAGGCAAGCAGCACTACCTGGACGTGACCGTGGCCTACCGCCAGGCCTGCCTGAACGCCATCGAGTACCTGAAGAAGTTCGGCTACAGCGGCGCCCAGGCCTACTCCATCCTCGGCACAGCGCCGGTGCAGGGCCACATCAGCGGTGTGGTGGACGTGCCCAACGCCTGCGCCACGCTGTGGCTGCCAACCGAGATCTTCGACTTCGACATCAACCCCACGGCCGCCGGCCCGGTGAAGTTCATCGACGGCAGCGTGCAGATGCCGATCTCACCCGACAAGAAGTAAGCCCCAGGAGCCCTGCATGCCCACCTATGACTACGCCTGTCCGGCCTGCGGCGGCTTCGAAGCGCTGCGCAGCCTGTCGCAGCGCGATGAGCCTTGCAGCTGCCCGGACTGCGGCACTGCCTCCACGCGCGTGTTCGTGGCCGCACCACGCCTGGCCTGCCTGAGCAGCGAGACGCGCCGCGCGCACGAGACCAACGAACGGGCATCGCATGCCCCGCGTTCCTCGCGCGATGGCTCGTACGGGCGGCTCAAGCACCCGGCAGGGTGTGGCTGTTGCTCGACCAGCGGCAAGCGCGGGGCCACGGTGACGGCGCCCAATGGCGCCAAGGCCTTTCCCTCCAAGCGGCCTTGGATGATCAGTCACTAAGGTTTCTTCTTTGCTGTCGTGCTTCTTTATGTGCGCCTCTTCTTCCCCTCCCTATCCCCCCCACCCCTTTCCGCCCCGCGGGGGTGGAAAGGGGTGGGGGGGATAGGGGGTGGGAAAAGCAGCCTCTCATACCAACCCAATAAACGAAACACTCACTCCGAAGGAGCAAAGACATGATCCACGGCGATATTTCCAGCAGCAACGACACCGTCGGCGTTGCCGTTGTCAACTACAAGATGCCGCGCCTGCACACCAAGGCCGAAGTGCTGGCCAATGCACGCAAGATCGCCGACATGGTGGTCGGCATGAAGCAGGGCCTGCCCGGTATGGACCTGGTGATCTTCCCCGAGTACAGCACCCACGGCATCATGTACGACGCCAAGGAGATGTACGACACCGCCGCCGCCGTGCCGGGCGAGGAGACCGCCATCTTTGCCGAGGCCTGCCGCAAGGCCAAGGTCTGGGGCGTTTTCTCGCTCACCGGCGAACGGCATGAAGAGCACCCGAACAAGGCGCCCTACAACACACTCATCCTGATGAACGACCAGGGCGAGATCGTGCAGAAGTACCGCAAGATCATGCCCTGGGTGCCGATCGAAGGCTGGTACCCCGGCAACTGCACCTATGTGAGCGAAGGCCCCAAGGGCCTGAAGGTCAGCCTCATCATCTGCGACGACGGCAACTACCCCGAGATCTGGCGCGACTGCGCCATGAAGGGCGCCGAACTCATCGTGCGCTGCCAGGGTTACATGTACCCGGCCAAAGACCAGCAGGTGCTGATGGCCAAGGCCATGGCCTGGGCCAACAACAGCTACGTGGCCGTGGCCAACGCCACCGGCTGGGATGGCGTCTACAGCTACTTCGGCCACAGCGCGCTCATCGGCTTCGACGGCCGCACGCTGGGTGAATGCGGGGAAGAGGAAATGGGCGTGCAGTACGCAGCGCTGTCCAAGAGCCTGATCCGCGACTTCCGCAAGAACGGCCAGAGCGAGAACCACCTGTTCAAGCTGCTGCACCGCGGCTACACCGGCAAGATCAATTCCGGCGAAAGCGGGGATGACGCCAAGGGGGTTGCCGCCTGCCCATATGAGTTCTACGGCAAGTGGATCAGCGACCCCGAAGGCACACGCAAGCAGGTCGAGTCGTTCACGCGCTCCACCGTCGGCACGGCCGAGTGCCCGATTGACGGCATTCCGAACGAGGCCCCCAGCCACCGCTGAGCTACCACCGCCGGCCCGCAGCCCGGGCCGGCATGTCCCCTGTTGTCCCGAGGCTGCGCCGTGTCTGCTCCTGCCCCTGTCTCCGATCCGCTCGCGGCCTACCGCATCACCGAAGCGCCCTACTACCGCCCATGCAGTGGCGAGGTGGCGCTGTACCAGCACGCCTACGCGCACCGCCTGCCGCTCATCCTCAAGGGGCCGACCGGCTGCGGCAAGACACGCTTCGTGGAGTACATGGCCTGGAAGCTCGGCCGCCCGCTGGTGACACTGGCCTGCAACGAGGACATGACGGCGGCCGACCTGGTGGGCCGCTGGCTGCTCGACGCCGACGGCACGCGCTGGCACGACGGGCCGCTCACGCTGGCGGCGCGCCATGGCGCGATCTGCTACCTCGACGAGGTGGTGGAGGCGCGCCAGGACACCACGGTGGTCATCCACCCGCTGACCGACGCGCGCCGCATGCTGCCGCTGGACCGCAAGGGCGAGCTGGTGCACGCCCACCCGGACTTCCAGCTCGTGGTCTCCTACAACCCGGGCTACCAGAGCGCGGCCAAGGACATGAAGCCGTCCACGCGCCAGCGCTTCGCGGCGCTGGAGTTCGACTACCCCGACGCGACGGTGGAAACCGAGATCGTGGCGCACGAGGCTGGTATCGACGCCGCGCTGGCCGCGCAACTGGTCGGCGTGGCGCAGGGCTCGCGTGCGCTGCGCCAGCAGGGCCTGGACGAAGGCATCTCCACCCGTATGCTCATCTATGCCGGCATCCTGATCCGCGACGGCGTGGCCCCGCGCGACAGCTGCGAGATGACACTGACGCGCGCGCTCACCGACGACCCGGACCTGCTGGCCGCGTTGCGCCAGCTCGTGGATGCCCACTTCCCCTGAGCCGCGATGAGCCGCGATGTACCGCGCCGACGCTGACACGCCCACCCTTGCCGCGCTGGGCCTGCTGCTCGGTGGCCTGAGCCGTCGCACGCTCACGCTGCAAACACTGGCCGGCGCCTCACCATCGCCGTCTGCGGCCCCGCGCGCCGTGCTCAGTACGACGCACCTGCTGCTGCCAGCGGCGGTCATGCAGGATGCCACGCTGGCACGCGCCGCCATTGCCCACGCAGCGGCGCACCTGCTGTATTCGTCACCGGCCCAGGCTGCGGGCACGCTCAAGCCACTGGGCCTGGCCGTGGCGTCAATGATCGAGGATGCGCGCGTTGAAGCGCTGTTGATGCAGCGCCTGCCCGGCGTGCGCCGCTGGTTCCTGCAGGCCCAGCCGGCGCACGACCCGCACGGGCTGGACGTGCCCAGCCTGCTGGCCCGCCTGGGCCGCGCGCTGCTCGACGGCCACTACGCCGACGGCAACCACTGGGTGCACAAGGGCCGCACGCTGTTTGCCGCCACCCGCCATGACCACGGTCTGGCGGACCACGCCGCCTTCCGGCGCCTGGCCTCCATCCTCGCCAACGACCTGGGCCAGATGCGCGTGCGGCTAGACCCGCAGCAGTGCGTGGTGCCGGCCGCCTACCGCGACGACCATAGCTACCTCTGGCAACACGGCGCCACGGCCGACGACACCACCGAAGCGCTGCAGGTACCCGCCGCGCCACCCCCGCCCGCCGACGCGTCAGCGGCCGACACTCCGCCGACCGATGCCGAAGAACAACCCATCGACGAGGGCATCTGCCACCTCTACCCGGAATGGGACTACCGCCTGCAGCGCGAACGCACCGACTGGTGCACCGTGCGCGAGGTCGTGCCCCCGGCCGCAACACTTCACGGCTTGCCGCCCGCAGCCGAGCCCGCCACGCCCTGGCGCAACCGGCGTCGTCTGAGCCGCAACCAGCGCCTGCGCCGGCAGTGGGAAGGTGATGACCTCGATCTCGACGCCGCCATCGATGTGCAGGTGGAACGGCGCCTGGCGCTGGCACCCGATGGGCGGCTGTTCGTGCGCCCCGGCATCGAGGCGCCGCGCTGCAGCGTGCTGGTGTTGCTCGACCTGTCGGCGTCCACCGGCGACGTGGCCGTCGGCAGCACGCAGCCCTTGCTGGCCGTCGAGCAGCAGGCAGCGCTGCTGCTGGCGCGTGCCGCCCAGGCCGGGCACGACCGCATCGCCATCCACGGCTTTGCCTCCAACACCCGCGCTGCGGTGCAATACCTGCGGCTGCTGGACTTCGGCACGCCGCTGGATGCGGCGCACACCCAGCGCATCCTGGGCACCCGCGCTGCCGGGTCCACCCGCATCGGCGCTGCGCTGCGCCATGCCACGCGCTGCCTGCTGGCCGAGCCCGCCGGCCCGCGCGCCATCGTGCTCATCACCGACGGCGCACCGTCGGACATCGACGTGTTCGATGCCCGCTACCTGACCGAAGATGCCCGCGCCGCCGTGCTGGCCGCGCGGCGCCTGGGCGTGCAGTGCCATGGCCTGGTGGTCGACCCCGGGGCTGACGCCTACGTACGCCGCATCTTCGGCTGGCGTAACTACCGCGTGGCCAAGACCGCTGTGCAGTTGCCATGCCAGTTGGGCGAACTCTATGACCGGCTGGCGACGCTCTGAGCGCGGGCCATGCACCGACCTCGCCTTGCGCACCAACATGGCGCACTCCACCCTGGTGCACGCCGGCGGGCGCACCATGCACGGGCGTGATCTCTGCGCCGCCATCCTGTACCCCCGCGGCAGCCGCGGGAAGGCGGCACGGCAATTGCATGAAGGAGCGCCATGGAACCGCCCCCCGCGTTCGGCCTGCCTTGACAGCCGCGCGGTCTGATGTGGAAGCGAAGCGATATGGAACTGACTCCCCGCGAAAAAGACAAGCTGCTGATCTTCACCGCCGCCCTGCTGGCCGAGCGCCGCAAGGCCCGGGGGCTGAAGCTCAACTACCCCGAGGCGGTGGCCCTGATCAGCGCCGCCGTGATGGAAGGCGCACGCGACGGCAAGACCGTGGCGCAGCTCATGAGCGAAGGCCGCACCGTGCTCACGCGTGACGATGTGATGGACGGCATCCCCGAGATGATTCCGGACATCCAGGTCGAGGCCACCTTTCCCGATGGCACCAAGCTGGTCACCGTACACCAGCCGATCGTCTGACGCACTCTGCTGTCGCTGTCTGCCCCCCTTTTTTGGAGATTCACCCATGCTTTCCCCCCGCACCAAATCCGCTCTTATTTTGATAGCTGCTAGCGCTTTATCCATGAGCGCTAGTGCCCATACGGTCGTAGAAGCGCACAGCCACAGCGGTTTCATCAGCGGCTTTGTGCACCCCCTGTTCGGGCTGGACCACCTGGCCGCCATGGTGGCCGTGGGCCTGTGGAGCGCCCTGGCCGCCCGCAGCGCCGGGCGCGACCTGCTATGGGGCCCCGTGGGCTTTGCGGCCATGCTGCTGGTGGGCGCCGTGCTGGGCCTGCAGGGCGTGGCGCTGCCTGCGGTGGAGCCGATGATTGCTGCGTCGCTGCTGATCACCGGCCTGCTGGTCGTGTCGCGCCTGCGCGTGCCCGGGCTGGTGGCGGCGCTGGGCGTGGGCGTGTTTGCCGTCTTCCACGGCGTGGCCCATGGCTATGAGCTGGCAGGCAGCGCCAGCGCCTGGTGGACCCTGGCAGGCATGCTCACGGCTACCGTGCTGCTGCACAGCGCAGGCCTGGCCGCTGGCTGGGCACTGCGCCACCGCCATGTGTGGCTGGCCCGCGCTGCCGGTGCGGGTGTGGCGGCATTCGGTGGCGCGCTGCTGGCGCAAATGGCCTGAGCATTCCCTGCAAGGAGCTTTCATGATCCCCGGCGAACTACTCACCGAACCCGGTGAACACCTGCTCAACGCGGGCCGCCGCACCCTCACGCTGGTGGTGCGCAACACGGGCGACCGGCCCATCCAGGTCGGCTCGCACTACCACTTTGCCGAGACCAACAACGCCCTGGGCTTTGACCGCGCCGCTGCACGCGGCATGCGGCTGAACATTGCCTCGGGCACCGCCGTGCGCTTTGAGCCCGGCCAGGAGCGCACCGTAGAGCTGGTGGACTACGCGGGCGAGCGCAAGGTGTATGGCTTTCAGGGCCTGACGCAGGGCGCGCTCTGAAACATTGAAACAAATCAGCCTCTAGCGCTTATTGGATAAGCGCAAGCAGCTATCAAAACCATAGTAGACCGTTCTAGCGGAGCACCCCCATGGCAACCATTGGACGACGCGCCTATGCCGAAATGTTCGGCCCCACCGTGGGCGACCGGCTGCGCCTGGCCGACACCGAACTGATCCTCGAAGTCGAGGCCGACTACACCCTGCGCGCAGGCAGCTACGGCGAGGAAGTGAAGTTTGGCGGCGGCAAAACCATCCGCGACGGCATGGCCCAAAGCCAGCGCACCAACGCACAGGGAGCGGTGGACACGGTGCTCACCAACGCCCTGGTGATTGACCACACCCGCATCTTCAAGGCCGATATCGGCCTCAAGGCAGGTCGGATTGCAGCCATTGGCAAGGCAGGCAACCCCGACACGCAGCCGGGGGTAGACATCGTCATCGGGCCGGGCACCGAGGTCATCAGCTGCGAGGGCAACATCGTCACCGCAGGCGGCATCGACAGCCACATCCACTTCATCTGCCCGCAGCAGGTCGAAGAGGCCCTGGCCAGCGGCGTGACCACCATGCTGGGCGGCGGCACCGGCCCCGCCACCGGCACGCTGGCCACCACCTGCACGTCGGGCCCCTTCAACATGGAGCGCATGCTGCAGGCGGCCGATGCCTTCCCCATGAACCTGGGCTTTTTGGGCAAGGGCAACGCCAGCCTGCCCGATGCGCTGCACGAGCAGATCAAAGCGGGTGCCATCGGCCTCAAGCTGCACGAAGACTGGGGCACCACGCCCTCGGCCATCAGCAACTGCCTGGACGTGGCGGACGAGACAGACACACAGGTCGCCATTCACTCTGACACGCTCAATGAATCGGGCTTTGTGGAGAACACCATTGCCGCCGTGGCCGGGCGCGGTATTTGCGCATTTCACACCGAAGGCGCGGGCGGCGGGCACGCGCCCGACATCCTGCGCGTGGTGGGTGAGGACAACTTTCTGCCATCGTCCACCAACCCCACCATGCCCTACACGCACAACACGCTGGACGAGCATGTGGACATGCTCATGGTGTGCCACCACCTGGACGCGAGCATTGCCGAAGACCTGGCCTTTGCCGAAAGCCGCATCCGCAAAGAGACCATTGCCGCCGAGGACATCCTGCACGACCTGGGCGCCATCAGCATGATGAGCAGCGACAGCCAGGCCATGGGCCGCGTGGGCGAGGTCATCCTGCGCACCTGGCAGACCGCGCACAAGATGAAGGTGCAGCGCGGGAGCCTGCAAGGCGACACGGCCCGCAACGACAACACGCGCATCAAGCGCTACGTGGCCAAGTACACGATCAACCCCGCCATTGCGCACGGCATCGCCCACGAGGTGGGCTCGCTCGAAGTCGGCAAGTGGGCCGACATCGTGATCTGGAAGCCCGCTTTCTTTGGCGTCAAACCTGCGCTCATCCTCAAAGGCGGGCTGATCGCCATGGCCGCCATGGGCGACCCCAACGCCTCCATCCCCACACCGCAGCCCGTGCACTACCGGCCCATGTTCGGCGCGTTTGGCGGGGCCATTGCCAAGACCTCGCTCACCTTTGTGTCGCAAGCGGGGCTGACCGCAGGCATTGGCGAGCGCTTTGGCCTGCGCAAGACGCTCAGCGCGGTGCGCAATATCCGTGGCGTGCGCAAGCAGCACATGGTGCACAACAGCTACACGCCAAAAATGGAAATTGACGCGCAGACCTACAGCGTGCGCGCAGATGGCCAGTTGCTGACCTGCGAGCCCGCCACGGTGCTGCCGATGGCGCAGCGCTATTTCCTTTTCTGAGCATGCCGGTTGCCGAGACAGCCGCTACCTGACGATGGCGCTGTAAGGCCCTGGGGTCCCGCCCCCAAGCTGCGCAACAATCGGCCATCTCCACTGCCTCGCGATTGCCCATGCCTTTGCAACGCCTCATCTTGCTGTCGCTCGCCGCCGCACTGGCCTGCAGCGCGGCGCTGGCCGCCCCCGACGAAGACCTGCTGGGCAAGGCCGCTGGCTACCCCGCTGCCCCACGGCTGGGCCAGGCGTTCCAGGAGGCCTACCGCGTGGGCTCCTTCAGCGCCATGGACACGCTCTCGCCGCACTGCGTGCTGGAGCCCTCGGCCCAGCCGCAGCCACTGCCCAAAGCCACCAGCGAACCCACCTTCCGCTACCGATTTGACGGAAAGACTCTGACGCTGGACGACTACATGCAGCGCCAACGCGCTACCGCGGTGCTGGTTTTGCACGACGGGCAGATCGTGGCCGAGCGCAGCAACTACGGCCGCAAGCCTGAGCACCGCCTGCTATCCAACTCCATGGCAAAAACCATCGTGGCGCTGGGCATTTGCAAGGCACTGGAAGAAGGCCGTATCCGCTCACTGGAAGACACGGCCGCCACCTACGAGCCCAAGCTGGCGGGCACGCTCTATGGAGGCACCAAGATCATCAACCTCATGCGCATGGCCTCGGGTGCGAAGTTTGTCGAAGACTATTCGGGCAAGGACGACCTGGCTCGCTTCCACCAGACCACGCGCACCCGGGGCAATGCCGCTGGCGCCCAGGTCATCACTGAACGCGTGGCGCCCGAGGGCACCGTCTTCAACTACGCCAGTGCCGAAACCCAGATGCTGGGCCTGGTGCTACGCGGCGCCACGGGCCAAAGCCTGTGCCAGTACATCGGCGAAAAGATTTGGCAACCGCTGGGCGCCGAGTCCCGCGCCACCTGGCTCACCAACCCCGTGGACCAGACCGAGCAAGCAGCGGGCAACTTCAACGCCACGGTGCACGACTACGCCCGCCTGGGCCTGCTGCTGGCCAACGACGGCGTGCGCGACGGCAAGGCCGTCGTCGCCCGAGATTACCTGCTGCGCATGACCGACGCCAGCCAGCAGCCACCGGCCTTCCGCCCCGGCACCATGCAGAACAAAGGCAGCACCTATGCGGGCTACGGTCTGCAAACCTGGCTGTGGCCGGGTAGCCACCGCCGCTTTGCGCTGCTGGGCATCTACGGACAGGCCATTTTTGTGGACCCGGAACTCAAACTCGTCATCGTGCACATGGCGGTGGCCAAGGACGCCTCGGGCGACGCCAGCGGCACCCGCATGGGCCAGGAACGCAGCGCCCTGTGGCGCGGCATAGTTGCTGCTTACGGCAACTGGTAAGGAATATTCATGCTTCAAGTCTCCAAATGCATCCCCCAGGGCCAAGGCCTGGCCCCCGTGCTGCTCAAGCGCGCCACCACCGTTGAACTGGACTGGGACGTGCGCCAGAAAAGCCGCTTTGCCGCCACCGACTCCGCTGGCCG
>ERZ650302.232-NODE-232-length-29023-cov-39.289009_pt1 | contig 29023 bp, 24 predicted proteins | sample MGYA00376238_ERZ650302 | MGnify/ENA primary metagenome ERZ650302 (study PRJEB26733, sample SAMN07839298) | wastewater metagenome | biome: urban; feature: wastewater treatment plant; material: waste water | place: USA: North Carolina | collected 2016-04-28 ... | reverse complement strand
AGGTAGCGAAATTCCTTGTCGGGTAAGTTCCGACCTGCACGAATGGCGTAACGATGGCCACACTGTCTCCTCCTGAGACTCAGCGAAGTTGAAATGTTTGTGATGATGCAATCTCCCCGCGGAAAGACGGAAAGACCCCATGAACCTTTACTGTAGCTTTGTATTGGACTTTGAACAGATCTGTGTAGGATAGGTGGGAGGCTTTGAAGTGAGGACGCTAGTTCTCATGGAGCCAACGTTGAAATACCACCCTGGTGTGTTTGAGGTTCTAACCTAGGTCCATTATCTGGATCGGGGACAGTGCATGGTAGGCAGTTTGACTGGGGCGGTCTCCTCCCAAAGCGTAACGGAGGAGTTCGAAGGTACGCTAGTTACGGTCGGACATCGTGACGATAGTGCAATGGCATAAGCGTGCTTAACTGCGAGACTGACAAGTCGAGCAGATGCGAAAGCAGGACATAGTGATCCGGTGGTTCTGTATGGAAGGGCCATCGCTCAACGGATAAAAGGTACTCTGGGGATAACAGGCTGATACCGCCCAAGAGTTCATATCGACGGCGGTGTTTGGCACCTCGATGTCGGCTCATCTCATCCTGGGGCTGTAGCCGGTCCCAAGGGTATGGCTGTTCGCCATTTAAAGAGGTACGTGAGCTGGGTTTAAAACGTCGTGAGACAGTTTGGTCCCTATCTTCCGTGGGCGCTGCAGATTTGAGGAAGCCTGCTCCTAGTACGAGAGGACCGGAGTGGACACACCTCTGGTGTATCGGTTGTCACGCCAGTGGCATTGCCGAGTAGCTAAGTGTGGAAGAGATAACCGCTGAAAGCATCTAAGCGGGAAACTCGTTTCAAGATGAGATCTGCCGGGGCCTTGAGCCCCCTAAAGAGTCGTTCAAGACCAGGACGTTGATAGGCTGGGTGTGGAAGCGCAGTAATGCGTTAAGCTAACCAGTACTAATTGCTCGTGCGGCTTGACCCTATAACTTTGATAGCCAACACGCTCACAGCGTGAAGCTCAAAGTCTGTTATGCCAAGTTAGACGCAGTCAAATACAAAATCTGATTCCAAACTCTATGAATTCGCCAGGCTGTTCACAAAAACAGCCCAGCACCAAGTTATGCCTGATGACCATAGCAAGTTGGTACCACTCCTTCCCATCCCGAACAGGACAGTGAAACGACTTTGCGCCGATGATAGTGCGGGTTCCCGTGTGAAAGTAGGTCATCGTCAGGCTCTTACAGCCCGCATACCCCCCCTCTCCCTATGGAGTGGGGGGGTTTGTCTTATGGGCCTCTGATATTCACATTCACGTAACGCTTATACCCATAAGCCATCGGATATGCAGCTACAAGACATCCTGTTTTCGCAAGGGTTCGGAACCCGAAGGGTGTGTGCAGGGTTGGTTCAGCAAGGCTGGGTAGAGGTTAGTCTTGACGGACAGCCTTTTGATAAATGCACTGATTCAATTGCGGAGTACGATCCTGAAGGTCTTCGGCTGCTAGTGCAAGGGCAGGAGTGGCCTTGGTGCGAAAAAGCTTATATCTTGTTGTACAAGCCGGCTGGAACGGAGTGTTCACAGAAGCCATCGGCTTATCCAAGTGTCTATACCCTGCTGCCTGCGCCATTGCGTCAGCGTCCTACAAAGAATGCCATCCAAGGAGTGCAGGCGGTTGGTCGGCTTGATCAAGACACCACAGGTCTGTTGTTGCTGAGCGATGATGGTCAATTTATCCATAGGATGACCTCTCCCAAGAAGCATGTGCCGAAGGTGTATGAGGTGACTACGAAACACCCCGTGGATGCTCGTCAAATTTCAAAATTGTTGGAAGGTGTCGTCCTGGATGATGACCCAACAGCTGTGAAGGCGGCGGGGGCTGAATTGATTGGCTCTCATCAGCTCAAGTTGACCTTGCTCGAAGGCAAATACCACCAAGTCAAACGCATGCTGGCTGCCGTGGGTAACAGGGTGGAGCAGCTCCACCGCTCACAAATTGGCGCATTGGAATTACCCGAGTCCTTAAAACCTGGTGAGTGGATGTGGCTGGGGAAAGAGCATTTGCGCGATTTGGGCTTTCAAGGCTGAGAGACGCCTTGGTTGGTATTAGGGCGACGATTTCATTCATCAAAAGGTCGTTTGTGGGTTCCTTTCTCTCATCCCGATTTCTCTTCTTCTTTTGGGCTTTTGTTGCGCTTTCTAGTTCGGCATTCGCGTCACAGACGACGCCATTGTTTGTTCTGAACTCGTTGGATGCCAACGTCAGTGTGATCAATCCTGTGACATGGGAGGAGATTCGCAGAATACCGACCGGTAAGGAGCCGCATCATCTGTATCTCACGCCGGACGAGCGTTCGATCATTATTGCCAATGCGCTCAGCGATACATTGACGTTCATTGATCCGCGGACCGCTGAGGTCCAGCGAACTGTTCGTGACATCGTCGATCCCTACCATCTTCGATTTACCCCTGACATGAAGTGGCTGGTCACTGCAGCCAATCGGCTGAACCATGTGGATTTTTATAAATGGGATGGTAAAGAGCTGACCTTGGCGAAACGGGTTGCCACGTCTCGCACGCCGAGCCATATCTGGATTGATAGCAAAAGCACCACTGCTTATGTGTCGATGCAGGACAGTGATGAGCTGGTTGCGATGGACATTGCGACGCAGTCGATCCGCTGGCGTACGAAAACAGGCGCCATGCCTGCCGATATTTACGGCAGCCCTGATGACAAACGGCTTTTTGTGGGGTTGACCGGTAGTGACAGCGTGGAGGTTTTTGATGTGAGCGGAGCTCAACCTTCAAGCATCAAAAGAATAAAAACAGGCAGTGGTGCACACGCTTTTCGCGCCGCGGGCGATAAGCGCCATCTCTACGTGAGTAACAGAGTGGCCAATACGATCAGCAAACTGGACATGCAGCGACAAGAGGTCGTGGACACTTATCCTGTTCCAGGAGGGCCTGACTGTATGGACGTCTCTGCAGACGGTCGCTTTATCTTTGTCAGTTCACGTTGGGCCAAAAAGATGTCTGTGGTGGATACTGTGGAGAAAAAAGTGATCAAGCAGGTACCGGTAGGTAAGTCACCTCACGGTGTCTGGACTTTGCAGCACGCGCCACGTTAATAATCTGGCCAAATGCTCTCCATGCGCTTTCTGCTCTGCGTAGCTGGAGGCTTCGCACTTGCCGGGTTGTATCACTCGCAAGCATCAGCCACGCCTGCGCAAGACTGCAAGAAGCCCGTTTATTTGACCTTCGATACCGGGCACATGGCCGTTGCACCGGTGATCGCAGATATCTTGGCGAGGCAGAAAGTGGTGGTTACCTTTTTTGCCGCCAATGAAAAGACGAAAGAGGGTGACGGTAGCCTCGGTGAGCATTGGGGGGGCTGGTGGCGTGAGCGGGCGAAAGAAGGGCATGAATTTGCTCCTCACACTTTTAACCATGTTTACTGGGTTGCGGATGCCGGTAAGGATGCATTTCGGGTGAAACCTTCGGCGGGCTCACGGCAGGGAGAGACCTACATTCTTGACCGTAACGGCTATTGCGAAGAGCTTTCACAATCTTCTCGTAGGCTTCATATGCTCACCGGCAAGTCACCTCTGCCATTGTTTCGAGCACCGGGTGGCAGGTTATCTCCATCTCTCGAACTCGCGGCCAAGTCATGTGGGTACCGGCATGTGGGATGGGCCGCAGCCGGTTTTTTGGGCGATGAGCTACCAAGCGAGAAGTTCAGTAATGCCATGTTGCTCGACAAGGCGCTGCGTGGCATTCGGTCTGGAGATATCTTGATGGCGCATTTGGGTATATGGTCCAGGCGAGACCCTTGGGCTCCAGCAGTACTGGAGCCTCTTATCGTTGGGCTCAAGCAAAAGGGCTTCTGCTTCAAGACTCTCAAGGATCATCCTCAATTGGGCATAGAGCAGGCTTTTTGAGTCCGCGGAATTTCCACTTCAAAAGAAGGATGCTGTCGTATGGATTGGGTTGCCGGCGTTTTTGACGCCGCCCAGCAGTGGGTGTTTGAAAATACGATTCAGCCGCTACTGTTTATGTTGGGTTGGGGCGGAATTCTGGAGTCCGGCTATGCGGCGGCTGGGTGGTTGCTGGTGGGTACGCTTCAGATCGCGGTGATCTGTCTGGTTATTGGGCCTCTGCAAAAGTGGAAACCAGTGGAGCCCGTAGTGAATAAAGCTGCAGTCCGGGTGGATGTGCTCTACACGCTCATTCACCGTTTGGGGGTGTTCCGTGTCGCAGTCTTTTTTCTGCTGATACCTCTCATGGACTCGATGTTTGGTGCGCTTCGCCTCATCGGCTTCAGTCCATTGCAGCTAGATGGTTTGCTTCCCGGAGTCACGGATATTCCTTGGGTTAGCCTGCTGATCTACCTGGTTGTCTTTGATTTTGTGGATTATTGGATTCACAGAGGCCAGCACCATTTTGAGTGGTGGTGGAAGCTGCATGCGCTACACCACTCTCAGCAGCAGATGACGATGTGGACGGACAACCGCAACCATTTGCTGGATGACGTCCTACGCGACATCATCTTGGTCGTAGTAGCCCAGTGCATTGGAGTCGCTCCGACCCAGTTCATCGCCATTGTGGCTATCACCCAATTGAGTGAGAGTTTTCAGCATGCCAATCTTCGCCTGTGGTTTGGCTCCATCGGCGAGCGGCTTTGGATCAGCCCTCGATTTCACCGCAGGCACCACAGTATCGGCATAGGGCATGAAACCGTTCAGACCCCCAAAGGTGGCAAGCTCGGCCACCCCGCTGATGCCAGAAAGGTTGTCTTGGGCGGGCACAACTTTGGTGTGCTGCTTCCCTGGTGGGACATGCTGATGGGGACGGCCAATTTTGAGTTGAGATATGACCCTACCGGTATTCGAGACCAGGTCGAGCCCGATGCACATGGCCGCGTACGTGACTACGGAAAAGGCTTTTGGTCTCAACAATGGCTCGGCATCTGTCGATTGTTGGGACGGGCATAGGTGGATAGGTGCACGCCAGATCTGCGCGTTATGCTTGCGCCATGGGTTTGCTCTTTGATTCTTTTTGGCGAGCCGCCGCATATTGTTTGCGGCCGCGCGTCATGCTGCTGTCTGTAGTGCCGCTGCTGTTGATGGCGTTGCTGGCGCTGGTGTTGCAACATTTTTATTGGGATGCCGCTGTCCAGGGAATGGCTTCATGGCTGGACGATTCCACCCTGCTGGCAAGCATGCTGTCGTGGCTGGCGTCTTGGGGCCTTGCCAATGTGATGGATTGGCTCGCTCCGTTGATGGTGGTCTTGCTCGCTTCTCCGGTGTTGGTGGTCGTTTCCCTCTTGTCCGTCGCCTTTCTGATGACGCCCGCCCTGGTGAATATGGTGGCCGTTCGGAGGTTTCCGTCTCTAGAGCGAAAGCAGGGCGGTGCTTTGCTGGCCAGCATTTCGTGGTCGCTGGCTTCCACGGTGATGGCACTCCTGGCATTGTTGTTTTCTGTGCCTTTGTGGCTGGTTCCCCCCCTGGTGCTGGTACTACCGCCTTTGATATGGGGGTGGCTAACTTACCGGGTGATGGCTTTTGACGCGCTGGCCGAGCATGCCAGCAAGGACGAGCGCAGAGAGGTGCTGCGACGCCATCGGGTCACCCTGCTGGGCATGGGGGTCCTGACGGGCTACCTTGGGGCTGCTCCCAGTATTGTGTGGGCCTCGGGTGTCGTGTTTGCCGCAGCGTTTGTGGTTCTCTTGCCGTTGGCCATCTGGATTTACACGCTGGTTTTTGCGTTTTCATCGCTGTGGTTTGCTCACTTCTGCTTGCAGGCGCTGGCGCAATTGCGTGCCGCCAATTCTGCGGTGGGCGCCGCCGCTCCTGTGCGCGCAGCAAACGGTGCTGCTGTACCGGGCGCGCCAGGGCAGGCGCAGCCTCCACCAAGCTCCCATCCACTCGATTGAAATCTATGGCTCCCTCTTTTGGTTTAATCATCGTCGGCGACGAGATTCTGTCGGGCAAGCGTGCAGATAAGCACCTTCCCAAAGTCATTGAGCTGTTAGGGGCGAGAGGCCTTGCGCTTTCTTATGCCGACTACGTGGGCGATAACCCAGAACGACTCACCGCCACTTTGCAACGGGCATTTGCATCGTCAGACGTTGTTTTTTCCTGTGGAGGCATCGGTGCAACGCCCGATGACCACACCCGCCAGTGCGCGGCCAAAGCGTTGGGCCGTGAGCTGGTGCTGCATGACACGGCTGCAGCCCTGATTCGCGAGCGGATGCAGGACGTGGCTAAAGAACAAGGCGTTGCCTACGAGCCTGAGCGCGCCGACAATGTGCATCGTCTGAACATGGGTGTATTTCCCCAGGGCGCAGAGGTGATTCCTAACCCGTACAACAAGATTCCAGGGTTCAGCTGCACCAGCCCCGCGGGCGGGGTGGTGCATTTTTTCCCAGGTTTCCCGGTCATGGCGTGGCCCATGATGGAGTGGGTGCTGGACCAGCACTACCGCCATCTTTTTCACGTGGCTCCGCAGGTGGAGCATTCTGTGATCGTGCTGGGTGCCATGGAGGCTGCCCTGACGCCCCTCATGGAACAGGTGGAGCGTCACCATCCCGGTCTGCGGGTGTTCAGCCTGCCCAGTGTGGATCACCCCCAGTACGGACGCCATATTGAACTAGGGGTGAAAGGCCCCCAGGATTTGGTTCCTGCCGGCTGGACTGCGTTGCTGCAAGGTCTGCACGATATTGGTGCGGATATGGGCCCCGAGTTGGTGCGAACCTTGTAGTGCTTGCAGGCTTCACCGCGTGTGAACCTTTTTGGTGCAATGTGTTGTGCGCTTCTCGCAGGGGCTGCGTGCACTGCGCCACCGTAGTGCGGGATTGAGTGCGGCTGGCACGCAACCTGCTTAGTTTCAGTAGATTTTTCAACAAGCGCTTTACCCAGGAGAACCTGATGGCCAAGACCGTTGCAGATGTGATGAAGATGGTGAAGGAAAACGAAGTCAAGTTCGTTGACTTCCGTTTTACCGATACCCGTGGCAAGCAGCAGCACACCACGGTGCCTGTCTCTCACTTTGACGAAGACAAGTTCATTTCGGGCCATGCCTTCGACGGCTCTTCGATTGCCGGCTGGAAGGGCATCGAAGCCTCCGACATGCAGCTGATTCCTGACCCGAACAGCGCCAACATCGATCCCTTCTTTGAAGAAACCACGCTGATCCTGACCTGCGATGTGATCGAGCCCAGCGATGGCAAGGCCTACGACCGCGATCCACGCTCCATCGCCAAGCGCGCTGAAGCCTACCTGAAGGCATCTGGCCTGGGCGACACAGCTTACTTTGGCCCCGAGCCAGAATTCTTCATCTTCGACGGCGTGCGCTGGAGTACAGAGCCCAACCACACTTTCTACGAAATCGAAGAGTACGAAGCCCCCTGGAACACCGGCTCCAAGCTCGAAGGCGGCAACCGCGGCCACCGTCCCACCGTCAAGGGCGGCTATTTCCCCGTGCCTCCCGTCGACAGCACGCAAGACATGCGCGCCGAGATGTCCCTGATTCTCGAATCCCTGGGTATTCCGGTTGAAGTGTTCCACCACGAAGTGGCAGGTGCTGGCCAGAACGAAATCGGCACCCGCTTCAGCACCCTGGTTGAGCGCGCTGACTGGACCATGCTGCAAAAGTATGTGATCCACAACGTGGCCAACGCCTACGGCAAGACCGCCACCTTCATGCCCAAGCCTTACCACGGCGACAACGGCTCCGGCATGCACGTGCACCAGTCCGTGTGGAAAGACGGCAAGAACCTGTTCGCTGGCGACGGCTACGCCGGCCTGTCTGACTACGCTCTGTACTACATTGGCGGCATCATCAAGCACGCCCGTGCCCTGAACGCCATCACAAACCCTGGCACCAACAGCTACAAGCGTCTGGTTCCTCACTTCGAGGCGCCTGTGAAGCTGGCGTACTCTGCCAAGAACCGCTCCGCTTCGATCCGTATTCCTTACGTGGCCAACCCCAAGGGCCGCCGCGTGGAAGCCCGTTTCCCCGATCCACTGATGAACCCCTACCTGGGCTTTGCCGCTCTGTTGATGGCGGGTCTGGACGGCGTGGAAAACAAGATCCATCCCGGCGAAGCTGCAACGAAGGACCTGTACCACCTGCCCCCAGAGGAAGACAAGCTGGTGCCCACCGTGTGCCACAGCCTCGACCAAGCGCTGGAGCACCTGGACAAGGATCGCGCGTTCCTGACCAAGGGTGGCGTGTTCACCGACAGCATGATCGACGCCTACATTGAGCTGAAGATGGCTGAAGTGACCCGCTTCCGTATGGCCGTGCATCCTGTCGAGTACGACATGTACTACTCGCTGTGATTGCCTGTCTTGGGTGATCAACCAAAAGGCGGCTTCGGCCGCCTTTTTTCTTGAGGCCTTTGTTTCGGGCGACAACCCTGGTGTTTGCAAGCGTTGCATCCTCACACAAATCCCTCCGTGACGTGGGCGGCGCTGCATTGGCGATGAGCAGCGATTGGGGGATACTCCAAGGCAATCCTGCATGAGCAGTGCGAGGAACTCTATGAAAAAAACGCTACTTACCCTGTGGATCATTGCGGCCTTGCCCGTGGCCGCTTTTGCGCAAGACCGAATCTATCGCTGTGGAAATGAATACACCAACAACGCCACGCAGGCCAAAGAGCGTGGCTGCAAGTTGGTGGAGGGCGGCAACGTCACGGTGATTCAAGGCTCACGCCCCTCGGGCGGCGGGGGCGCTGCGTCCAGTGGTGGGTCGTCTGCCGCGTCATCGTCATCGGCCACGTCTGCCTCCCCCGCGGGCGCACCGCGGGTGACCAACAACGACCAGCGCGCCCGCGACTCGGATGCCCGTGCGATTTTGGAAGCTGAATTGCGCAAAGCCGAAGCCCGCCATGCCGAGCTGGTCAAGGAATACAACGGCGGCCAGCCAGAACGCAATGCGCTGGATTTACGCAACCCCCAGCGCTACATGGAGCGCACGGCAGAACTCAAGGCCTCCGTGGCGCGCAGCGAGAGCGATATTGCTGGTATCAAGCGTGAGCTGAGCCGTTTGCCCGCCAACTGATTCTGACCCGTGAGCACTTCCACTGCGGCTGACGCCAACCAGGGCCTCAGCCGTTTTCATTCTCTGGACCTTCTATCCACGCTGATCGCCGTGCTGCGCGCCGATGGGGCTGTGCAGTTTGCCAATGCAGCGCTGGAGAACACGCTGGGCCTGTCGCGTCGCACGCTTGAAGGCGCTGATTTCTCCGCCTTCTTTACCGACCCTGCGCTGCTGCAAACAGCGCTCACCGGGGCCAAGGTGCAAGACTTTGCCGCACTGAGGTTTGAGGCCAGCCTGCGGCGGCCCACGCAAGACCCGGTGCCGGTGCATGTGAACGTGGCCGCTTCCGAGCGCATGGGCGAGATGCTGGTAGAGCTGTGGCCGCTGGAGCAGCAGGCCCGCCAGGACCGCGAAGAGCGCCTGCGCGAGCAGGCACTGGCCAACAAGGAGCTGATCCGCAACCTGGCGCACGAGATCAAGAACCCGCTGGGCGGCATTCGCGGCGCCGCGCAGCTGCTGGAGATGGAGCTCGAAAGCCGCGACCTCAAGGAATACACCCAGGTCATCATCCACGAGGCCGACCGGCTGCAAAGCCTGGTCGATCGCCTGCTGGCCCCCCACCGGCACCCCCATCTGGTGGGAGATGTGAACATCCACGAGGTGTGCGAACGCGTTCGCTCGCTGGTGCTGGTGGAGTACCCCCAGGGGCTCAAGGTGGTTCGCGACTACGACATCTCCATCCCTGAGTTCCGGGGCGATCGCGCGCAGCTCATTCAGGCTCTGCTCAACGTGGTGCAAAACGCGGCGCAGGCCCTGACCGAGCGTATCGCGCAGGGCGATGCCGTGATCACCTTGCGCACCCGGGTGGCCCGGCAAGTCACCTTCGGCCGCCAACGCTATCGCCTGGCACTGGAATTGCATGTCATCGACAACGGACCCGGGGTGCCCGATGCCATCAAAGAGCGGATTTTTTATCCGCTGGTGTCAGGGCGCGACGGTGGGTCAGGATTGGGTTTGACGCTGGCACAGACATTTGTGCAGCGGCACCACGGGTTGATCGAGTGCGACAGTGTTCCGGGTCGCACCGATTTCCGAATCCTGATTCCGCTCCCCTGAGGTCTGAGACACAAAACCACAGGGAAGGTAAACACACATGAAGCCGATCTGGTTAGTAGATGATGACCCGTCGATCCGCTTCGTCCTGGAAAAAGCGCTGGCGCGCGAGAACCTGCCCACGCGCAGCTTCACCCACCCGCGCGAGGTGCTCGACGCCCTGGCCGATGTGACGGCGGGTGACCCAGCCCGACAAGGCCCCCAGGTGCTGGTCAGCGACATTCGCATGCCCGGCGGCTCGGGTCTGCAGCTGCTGGAAAAAGTGCGTGAGATGCAGCCGGGCTTGCCCGTCATCATCATGACGGCGTATTCCGATCTGGACAGTGCCGTTTCGGCCTTCCAGCGCGGCGCGTTCGAGTATCTGCCCAAGCCGTTTGATTTGCCCAAAGCGGTGGAGCTGATCCGCCGCGCGGTCGAAGAAAGCCAGCGCGAAGAGGTGACCGAAGAGCGCCAGACTGCCACTCCCGAAATGCTGGGCCAGGCGCCTGCCATGCAGGATGTGTTTCGCGCCATCGGCCGGCTGAGCCAAAGCGTGGTCACGGTGCTCATTACCGGCGAATCGGGCTCGGGCAAGGAGCTGGTGGCGCGCGCGCTGCACAAGCACTCGCCCGTGGCCGACGGGCCGTTCGTGGCCATCAACACGGCGGCCATCCCGAAGGACCTGCTGGAGTCCGAACTGTTTGGCCATGAGCGCGGCGCCTTCACCGGTGCGCAGACGCAGCGGCGTGGGCGCTTTGAGCAAGCCGAGGGCGGCACGCTCTTTCTGGACGAAATCGGCGATATGCCGTTTGACCTGCAGACCCGCCTGCTGCGCGTGTTGTCTGACGGGCAGTTCTACCGCGTGGGCGGCCATGCCGCTGTCAAGTCGCATGTGCGTGTGATTGCCGCCACGCACCAGAACCTGGAGCAGCGCGTGAAGGAGGGCGGGTTCCGTGAAGACTTATTCCACCGCCTGAACGTGATTCGCCTGCGGCTGCCCGCGCTGCGCGAGCGCCACGCCGATGTGCCCATGCTCACCCGCCACTTTCTGCAGCAAAGTGCGCGGCAGCTGGGGGTGGAGCCCAAACGCATTTCGGATGCAGCGTTGGCCCGCCTGGAGCAGTTTTCATTTCCCGGCAACGTGCGGCAGCTGGAGAACATCTGCCACTGGCTCACGGTGATGGCACCTGCACAGGTGATCTCGCTGCAAGACCTGCCCCCTGAAGTGCTGGAAGCACCCTTGGTGCCGGTTTCAGAGCCTGTTGCCGCTACGCCCAGCCCTGCGCCTGTGCCCCTTCCTGAGCCCGCACCCGCTGCAGCTGCCGTGGCGCCGGTGGCTGTGCCCAGCCAGGGGGCTGCGGGTTGGGCTGCCCCGTCAGCCGATGCATCCATCAGGCCACTGGGTGACGCTGTAGCCCCCGTGGCTGCACCCCCCGTAGCTGCGCCCCTGGGGTGGGAGCATGCGCTGGAGGCAGAAGCGCAAAAGCTGCTCGCCACGGGCCAGCCAGATGTGTGGGATGTACTCAACCGCCGGTTTGAATCGCAGCTGATCCGCACCGCGCTGGTGGCCACCCACGGCCGGCGCATGGAAGCCGCGCAGCGCCTGGGCATTGGCCGCAACACCATCACCCGCAAGATCCAGGAACTGGGCCTGGATGCGGCAGATGAAGGCTGAATTGGCCTCTAGCGCTTATGGAATAAGCGCCAGCAGCTATTGAATTGATAGCTGCTGCGCGGTGTCAGCGTGCGGCCTCGGGCCGCGCTGCAGCACTGGCGTGACGGTCAAGACAGGGGCTCTCTGTCCTACACCGGTGGGGTCCTTCCTCCGACCTCGGTGGCGGGCGGTGGTTTCAATAATGAAATCACTGTCAACCAACCGGAGATGTTTCATGTCGGATTACAGAGATGCCAACCGTGACCCCATTACCAATGAGCCAGGCGCACACCCCGTGGGCACTGGCGTAGGTGCCGCCCTGGGCGGCGCTGCTGCAGGTGCAGCCGCAGGTGCTTTTGGCGGCCCAGTGGGTGCTGTGGTGGGTGGCGTGGCAGGTGCCGTTGCTGGCGGGCTGGCCGGCAAGGCGGCTGCCGAGGCGGTGAACCCCACCGAAGAAGACGCTTACTGGCGTGACAACTACACCCGCGAGCCTTACCACGTGCCAGGTCGCCCCTATGAGCAATACCGTCCGGCCTACGAGCTGGGCTGGTCTGCCGTGGGCCGCTACGAAGGCGACTTCGATGCCGTGGAGCCCCGACTGGCGGACGACTGGCGTGCCCGCCACGCCACGGGCGGCCTGGCCTGGTCTGATGTGCGCCCTGCGACCCGGGCGGCCTGGGATCGCGCTTCCACCCGTGCCCACACCCGCCTGGGCAGCGCAGGCACCCAGGGCGCTGCGAGTGCCGTGGGAGCCATGGATACGTCTGACGGTGACGATGTGGTGGAAGTCCTCAACGACGTGCTGGAATCTGCCCGCGACGGCGAGTACGGCTTCCAATCCTGCGCCGACCATGCCGATTCGGCCGAACTCAAGAGCATCTTCCTGCGCCACTCGCAGCAGTGCGCCGCAGCAGCGCAAGAGCTGGAGCGCGAAATTCGCCGCTTTGGGGGCGAGCCCGCTTCCGGCGGCACCATCGCAGGGGCGGTGCACCGGGGCTGGGTGTCGGTGAAGGCTGCGCTGTCATCACGCGACGACAAGGCCGTTCTGGAGGAGTGCGAGCGTGGTGAAGACGCTGCGGTGGCCCGCTACCGCAAGGCCTTGAACGCCGCGTTGCCTGCCGACGTGCGCGCGCTGCTGGAGCGCCAGGCCCAGGGCGCCAAGCGCAACCACGACGAAGTGCGTGCGCTGCGCGACAGCTACGCCCAGCGATAAGCGGCGCCTGAAGCGAAACAGGCCGGGGGTGTCCCGGCCTGCCGTCACGCTAGCGGCTGCAGAGTGAAAGCTCTGCAGCTTTTTTGCGTGGTGCGGTGGCAGGGCCGTGCGCGTGGATCAGGCCCCCAAGGTGACCACCACCGGCGCGTGGTCGCTGGGCTGGGGGTTCTTGCGCGGGGCGCGGTCTACCACGCACGCGGTGACCTGGGGGCGCAGCGCTTCGCTCACCAGAATGTGGTCAATGCGCAAGCCCCGGTTTTTCTGAAAGCCCAGCATCCGGTAATCCCACCATGAAAAGGACTTCTCCGGCTGCTCAAACATGCGAAAGGCGTCCGTCAGCCCCAGCGCCAGTAGCGCCTTGAAATGGTCGCGCTCTTGCGTGGTGTGGTGAATGGTTTCGCGCAGGCCCTCCGGGTCGTAAGAGTCGCGGTCTTCGGGCGCCACGTTGAAGTCACCCACCAGCACCAGACGCGGGTGTGCAGCCATTTCGGCCTGAATCCAGTCGTGCAGAGCCTGCAGCCAGCGCATCTTGTAGGCGAACTTTTCAGAGCCGGGCTCCTGACCATTCACAAAGTAGCCGTTGAGCAAGCGCAGCGGGCCTTCGGGGGTGTCCAGCGTGGCGGCAATCACACGGGATTGCTCGTCGTCAAACCCCGGAATGTTGCGAACCACGTCGCGCACCGGCGTGCGGGTCAGGATGGCCACGCCGTTGTACGTCTTTTGCCCAAACGCCACGGCGTGGTAGCCCGCGTCTTGCAGCGCAGCGTGCGGAAACTTGTCATCGGTCAGCTTCAGCTCTTGCAGGCACAAGGCATCCACCGGGTTGGTGGCCAGCCAGGCCAGCACTTGGGGCAGACGCACAGACAGGGAGTTGACGTTCCAGGTGGCAATTTTCATGGGTGGGTGTGATGTGATGGAGTCCAGAGATGGAGAGGATTAGAACCTGTGGGGCCGCCCAGCTTCAGGTGAGGTGGCGGGTTCGGGGCGGCTGAAGGCGCCGCGTCAGGCTGCATTGTGGCCGCCTCCCCACTGGGAGGCGGGCAGTTGATGGATTGCCCATGATTCAAGGTGCTGTTTTGGGTGGCCTGGGTTATCCTAGTGTCGCTACGCGGTCGCTCAGCCCCTGGTGGCTTTCAGTGGCTTGTTGTCTGGCGTTGGGATGAGGGTCCCAGATGGGTTGGACCCCGTTCGCTTTGGAGTCCTTTGGTGTCGCCTGCTTTCTATGAACGAACATCTATCCCACTCTGCAGCCCTTGGCGAGTCACTGCCCGCACCGCACTTGCTGGACATCGTCACTCGCCATACAGGCGCGACGATCTGCGTGGTCGACACCAGCCTGAACATCCTGTACGCCAACGAGGCCTATGCCAACTGGTTCAAGGTGCGCCCCAAGGAACTGCTGGGCCGCACTTTGACTTCGCTGTACAGCGAGGCTGCCCGCGCGCAGTTTGGCCCCCATATTGATCGCGCCCTGGCGGGCCATGAGGTCACCTACCAGCGGCAGATTTGCAACTTCGAGGGGCATGAGGTCTGGTTCTCCATCAGCCTGCACCCTTGGCTTGATGAGGATGGGCAAGTCGGTGGTCTGGTCAATTCTGCGCTGGAGGTGCACGAGCTCAAGGTGACCACGGAAGCGCTGCGTGCAGCCAATCAAAAGATTTTTTCGCACATGGAAAACAGCCCGCTGGCCGTGGTGGAGCTGGATGCGCAGTTGGGCCTTGTGCATTGCTCCAGTCGCGCCACCGAGTGGTTTGGCTGGCGCCACGCCGCCCACCAGGGCGATTCGCTCTTGAACTTGGTGGGCGATGGCGCACGGGTCAGCGCACTGCGCAAGGCGTTTCACCGCCTGCTGGCCGGGGCTGAGCGCCAAAACCGGGTCGAGGCCTCTTTCATCCGGCCCGACGGCAGCGTGCAGCACTGCCTGTGGTTCAACTCTGCGCTCATCAATCCGCGCGGCGAGACGGTGTCCATCATGTGCCAGATCGAGGACATCACCGAGCGCGTGGCCGCTGCAGACCGATTGCTGCATCTGGCGCAGCACGATTCGCTCACGGGGCTGCTGAACCGCGGTGCCTTCATGGTGCGGGCGCACGAGGCTGTGGGCAGCCTGGACGGGCAGGGCGGTGACGCCACCGAGGGCGTGGTCATCCTGTTCATGGACCTGGACGGCTTCAAGGACGTGAACGATCTGCACGGGCACCACATGGGCGACACCGTGCTGCGCCTGGTAGCCCAGCGCCTGGCGCACGTTGTGCGTGCAGGCGACACGCTGGCGCGGCTGGGGGGCGACGAGTTCACCATCCTGATGCGTGGCAAACCCAGCCCGCAGGAGCTCCAGCAGTTCCTCGACCGCCTGCTGCAGATTTTTGACACGCCCTTTGCGCTGCCCGACACCGATGGTGTACAGGTGACACTGGGTGTGAGCATCGGGGTGGCCGCCCACCCGCCGCTGCCCGCGCAGGTGGACGAGTTGCTGACCCGCGCCGACCACGCCATGTACGAAGCCAAGCGGTGCGGCAAGGGCAGCGTGCACTACGCAGTGCCTGCCTCGGCCTGAGTGCCCTGCGCCCCGCAAGGCTCGGCACCACGCCCAGCCCGCAGGCGCGGCTTACAAAGGTGCAATGCTCTGCTCGTAGCAGAAGAAGTTGGTGGGGTCGTACTTCGTCTTGACTTCGCGCAACCGCCGGTACGTTGCATCGCCCCAGTAGGCGTTGGCAAAGTCCTTCAGAGTCCGGTCGGGGTAGTTTTGGTAGACATGCCCGTTCATGTAAGGGCGCAGCAGGTCGTACAGCCCATCAATCCAGGCCTGTACCTTCACGCGTTCTTCCTCGTCGCGCCAGCAGCCGTCGATCACGATGTCCATGTCCACATGGCGGTGCACAAAGGCGCTGCCTTCCACCGGGTAGCGGGCAATCGCGCCGCCGTAGGGCTCGGTGTAGACCATGCTCCAGGGGTTGACGGCCTGGTGGAACTGGTCGATCACCTGCTGCCACACCGCCTGGGGAATGGGCTTGTCGATATACCCGCTGGCCTTGGTCTCGCAAATACCGTCGGGCAGGTCTTGCGGCAGGGGGTAGGGGTGGTCTTCAAAATAGTTGTTCAGCTCTGGGTAGGTGCCCACCTTGTCCACCACCAGTTGTGCGCCTGGGATTTGCAGCAGGGGTTCGATGGCAGCGTAGCCCTCGTCCCGCGGGCCACAGTACATGCCTTGCACCATGTACACCACCTGCCCGTTGTAGTACCCCAGGTTCATCATGTAGCCCAGCTGTTCGGGGGCTCCCTGGCGGGTGTAGTCCTTTTGCTGCAGTGCCAGCACCTGCGCTGCCTGCTCGGCTTGCCAGGTGATGGACCAGCCCCACACCGATGGCAGACGCACCATGTGGTAGCTGACCTGCAGCACCACGCCAAAGTTGCCACCCGTGCCGCCCCGCAAGGCCCAGAACAGGTCGGCGTTCTCGCGTTCGTTGGCGGTCACTACCGTTCCGCTGGCCAGCGCCACGCGAAACGCTGCTGCCTTGTCACTTTGGATGCCGTAGGTTCGGGAGGTGTAGCCATAGCCCCCACCCTGTACAAACCCGGCCACGCACACGCTGCCGCAAGCCCCCGTGGGCACATGCCAGCCCGTGCCGTTGAGTGCGCCGTTGAACACCTCAAACGGCGTGCCGGGCAGCACATGCACCAGGGCCCGGTCTTCGTCCAGCACCACGCCCTTCATCTCGCTCAGGTCAATCACCATGCCGCCGGTGTTCACCGAATACCCCGCCGTGCTGTGCCCGCCTGAGCGTACCGATACCGCCAGGCACGCGTCCTGGGCCACTCCCATGCTCACCAGCACGTCGGTTTCGCAAGCGCAGTACACGATGACCAGGGGGTAATACTGGAACGCAGGGTTGGTTTCCTGCCGGTCCGCGTCGTAGTCAGCGTCCCACGGAAAGACCACGCGCCCGATGGTGCGTGCTTCCAGGTCGGCCTTCTGTACCCCCGTCAACGTGGCGCTGTGGCCAGGGGCCGCCGCTTGCAGGGGCTGCGCCAAGAAGTGCGCGATGCGGCGTTGTTTTGCCGCGCGTGTGAGACTTTTTCTATGGGCCATGGACGCTTTCCCTCCTGAGAAAAACGCCGTTGTAGCACGCGGGTTACGTCAGGCCAATGAAAAAATGGGCACAGTGGCTGGCCCAGCGGTTTAGAGGTAAAAATGCCTGTAGCGCTTGATGGGTAAGCGCCAGCAGCTATGAAATCAGGAGCGCGTAGGTGCGCCTCAGAGCATCTTTCCAATCCCTTGTGAGATTGCCACTCAGCCCCGCACGTAGCTCACAAAGTCAAAGGGCAGGCCGTTGGTGGAGACATGCGAACTGCGCGTGGCTTCCTTCCACTCAGCGCCCAGCGTGGGGGCGTACGCATCGCCGTCAAAGTCCTGCGCGATCTCTGTGACCTCGACCCGGCTGGCCAGGGGCAGGGCCTGGGCGTAGATCTGGGCTCCGCCCATCACCCACACCGGGCGGTGGGGCTCGGTGGTGGCTGCGCGGGCCAGGGTCAGGGCGCCTTCCAGGCTGTCAGCGCGCAGCGCACCTTCGGCCTGCCAGTCACTTTGGCGGGTGACCACGATGTTGGTGCGCCCCGGCAGTGGCCGAAAACGTGGGGGCAATGAATCCCAGGTCTTGCGGCCCATGATGACCGCGCAGCCCTGCGTCAGTTGCTTGAAATGCGCCATGTCCTCGGGCAGGTGCCAGGGCATGGTGTTGTCCTTGCCAATCACGCCATTGGCGGCGCGGGCGTAAATCAGGTGCAGCGGTTGCATGGTGGCCTGTGCGGTAAGAGGGGTCAGATATGGAGCAGCGCCAGGGTGCCTACGCCCAGACCGATGGCGGCCACGCCGTACATGCCCCATTCCAGCCATTTTTTGCGTGTGAGCAGCGCAATCGCGGCCAGGGCAATCGCAACCTGCAGCGCCGTGGTGGCCTGCGCCCAGCGGTGGTGCTGGTGCATCTGCGCTTCGCTCTTTTCATCAAAGGCGCGGGCTTCGGCTTCCAGGCCCTCTGCAACTTTCTTGATCTCGTTCTTCTCGGTTTCGTAGCGGTCAATCTTGGCCTGGTACTTGGCCTTTTCCTGCTCGCTGGGCGTCATGTCGCGCGCCAGTTCGGCCAGCGACTGCTTGGTGCTTTTGGACTGGAAGTAATTCCACTGGTTGGAGGCTTCCGTCTTCTTGATGGCGGCATCGTTCTTCATCAGCCCCGCGTTGGCCTGCGTGGCGCCACCCATGTAGGCAAAGATGGCACCCACCGTGGCGACGATGGCGGTGAACATTGCGATCTTGTTGGTGCTGCTGCCATGGCCTTCAGTGCCGTGGCTCTCTGCAGGGTGCTCGCCGTGGCCATGCGTGGCGTGCTCAATGGCGTGGTCGTGGGGGCCGTGTACGTGAAATCCGCCGGAAGACATATGGGATGGAGGTCAGAGGGTTGCTAAGCACTACCGCAGCGCCCAGGCTGCGATGAAAGAAAGGGGCAAACGCCGTGTGGCCTGGGGCGCTACGGCTGCTTGCCCCGGCGCAGTGTCACACCGCCACAGGCGCCTTGATGGCCGGGTGGCATTGGTAGTCCAGCACCTCGAAATCTTCGTACTCGTATTCGAAGATGCTGGCCGGCTTGCGCTTGATGCGCAGGGTGGGGTAGGCGTAGGGCGTGCGGGCCAGTTGGGTGGTGACCTGCTCGTAGTGGTTGCTGTAGATGTGGCAGTCGCCACCCGTCCAGATGAAGTCACCCACGTCCAGATCGCACTGCTGCGCCACCATGTGCGTGAGCAGCGCATAGCTGGCAATGTTGAACGGCACACCCAAAAAGATGTCGGCACTGCGCTGGTAGAGCTGGCAGCTCAGCGTGCCGCGCCCACCGGGCTCTTGCGCCGGGGCCACGTAGAACTGGAAGAACGCGTGGCAAGGCATCAGCGCCATCTTGCTGAGGTCGGCCACGTTCCAGGCGCTGACGATGATGCGCCGGGAATCGGGATTGGTTTTGAGCGTTTGGATCACATCGCTGATCTGGTCGATGTGCCCGCCGTCCGGCGTGGGCCAGCTGCGCCACTGCACGCCGTACACGGGGCCCAGCTCGCCGTCCTCGCGTGCCCATTCGTCCCAGATCGTCACGCCGCGTTCTTTGAGCCAGTTGTTGTTGCTCGAACCCGTGAGGAACCACAACAGCTCAACGATGATGGATTTGAGGTGCACCTTCTTGGTGGTGACCAGCGGAAAGCCTTCACGCAAATCAAACCGCATCTGGTGACCGAACACGCTCTTGGTGCCCGTGCCCGTGCGGTCGGCTTTTTCCACCCCCTGGGTGAACACCAGGCGCATCAGGTCCTCGTATTGGGAGCGCACGGGGCGCTGCGGTGCAGGGGCGGCAGGCTGGTTCATGTGGGGGGCTCGCAAGGTAAAGCGGCGCGCGGCAGGGGCCGGGCCAGGCGGGCGATTTTAAGCGGGCCGGCCGTTGTGCGCTGGGTGCTGCCATGGGGGCCGGCGTGGTGGCTGGCCATCTCCGGTGCGGTCAGGGGCGCAGCCTTTGAGAAATATCCATAAAAAATGCCTCTAGCGCTCTCTGGTAAAGCGCGGAAAGCTATGTTTTTGATAGTGGCTGTGATGTTGCGCTGAACCAATTGGCTGAGTAAGTACTGATTTGCGTACCCAATTGGCTTTACTAGGGATAAATCCTAGGTTTTTGGTGCAATGAAGTATCTGTGATGGGGTTTTGAGTACCAATTGGGCAAGCGGAGATCGGTATCGTTCAACCCCTCAGCGCTGGAACCTGGGGTTTGCACAGGTTCCGCCGCAGCTTGCGGTGCTGACCCCCGGAATCCATACCAACTATCCAGGAGACCTTTCGATGTCCTCTTCCCTTCGTGCCGTGCCCGCCCGCCTGGCCTGGGCTGCCGCCCTGGCGCTGACCGTGTGCGGCGGTGCCGCCCAGGCGCAGACCGAGCTGGTGATCGCCACCGTGAACAACGGCCACATGATCGAGATGCAGAAGCTCAGCAAGAACTTCGAGCAGGCCAACCCTGACATCAAGCTCAAGTGGGTGACGCTGGAAGAGGGCGTGCTGCGCCAGCGCGTGACGACCGACATCGCCACCAAGGGCGGCCAGTTCGACGTGATGACCATCGGCCTGTACGAGGCGCCCATCTGGGGCAAGAAGGGCTGGCTGCAAGAGCTGAAAACCGACGCTGCCTACGACGTGGACGACCTGCTGCCCGCTGTGCGCAACGGCTTGTCCATCGACGGCAAGTTGTTTGCTGCCCCGTTCTACGGCGAAAGCTCCATGCTCATGTACCGCAAGGACCTGGCCGACAAGGCGGGCGTGCAGGTGCCCGAGCGCCCCACCTGGCCGCAGATCAAAGACCTGGCCGCCAAGATGCACGACCCCAAGAACGGCGTGTACGGCATCTGCCTGCGCGGCAAGCCGGGCTGGGGCGACAACATGGCCTTCATCACCACCCTGGTCAACACCTTTGGCGGCCAGTGGTTTGACATGCAGTGGAAGCCCCAGCTCGAATCCAAGCCCTGGAAGGACGCGATCACTTTCTACGTGGACCTGCTCAAGAACTACGGCCCACCCGGCTCGTCGTCCAACAGCTTCAACGAAATCCTGGCGCTGACCAACTCGGGCAAGTGCGGCATGTGGGTGGACGCGACCATTGCGGCCTCGTTCGTGAGCGACCCCAAACAGTCCAAGGTGGCCGAGCACATGGCCTTTGCCCAGGCCCCCACCATGAACACGCCCAAGGGCGCCAACTGGCTGTGGTCGTGGAATCTGGCCATCCCCGCGGGCTCCAAAAAGGTCGACGCCGCGCAGAAGTTCATCACCTGGTCCACCAGCAAGGACTACATCCAGCTCGTGGCCAAAACCAATGGCTGGGCCAACGTGCCCACCGGCACGCGCAAGAGCACCTACGCATCGCCCGAGTTCCAGAAAGCTGCGCGTTTTGCTGCCGCTGAAAAGACGGCCATCGACTCGGCCAACCCCAACGATTCGACCCTGCCCAAGAGCCCGTATGTGGGCGTGCAGTTTGCGGCCATCCCTGAGTTCCAGGCCATTGGCATCGCCGTGGGCCAGCAGATGAGCGCGGCCCTGGCAGGCAAGACGACGGTGGATGCGGCCCTCAAGGCCAGCCAGGTGACCGCCGAGCGCGAGATGAAAAAGGGCGGCTACTACAAATAGGCATTCATTCGGCTACTGCGCGGGGCGAGACGGGGCCGGTGTTCCTCGTCGTACGTGAGTACGGCTCCGGTACAGCACCCCCGCCTAGTCCCTCGCTGTGCCGACTGAACGCCTATTTTGGTTGACCTTTTCTGAGACTCCCATGCACCGCCTTCTTCCCCGCCTGCTGCTCACGCCAGCCATGGCCACGCTCTTCCTGTGGATGATCGTGCCGCTGGTGATGACGATCTACTTCTCGCTCATCCGCTACAACCTCATGCAGCCCGACCAGTCGGGCTTTGCGGGGCTGGAGAACTTTGAGTACTTCGTCACCGACCCATCGTTTGGCACGGCGGTGCTCAACACCGTGTGGCTGCTGGGCAGTGTCATCCTGATCACGGTGGTGGTGGGCATTGCGATTGCGTTGCTCATCAACGACCCGTTTCCGGGGCGCGGCATCGTGCGGGTGTTGCTGATTTCGCCGTTCTTCGTCATGCCCACCGTGAACGCGCTGATGTGGAAGAACATGATGATGAACCCCATCTACGGCGTGCTGGCGCAGGTGTGGATGTTCTTTGGCGCGCAGCCGGTGGATTGGCTCACCGACTACCCGCTGTTCTCCGTCATCGTCATGGTGTCGTGGCAATGGCTGCCGTTTGCCACGCTGATCTTCATGACCTCGCTGCAGAGCATGAACCACGAGCAGCTCGAAGCCGCCCGCATGGACGGCGCCACCTACCTGCAGCAGCTGCGCTACCTGTACTTGCCGCACCTGGGCCGCTCGGTGGCGGTGGTCGTGATGATCGAGCTGATCTTCCTGCTCAGCATCTTTGCCGAGATCTACACCACCACGGGCGGTGGCCCGGGCGATGCGAGCACCAACGTCACCTTCCTCATCTTCAAGCAGGCACTGCTCAACTTTGACGCCGGTGTGGCCTCGGCCGGAGCACTGTTTGCCGTGGTGCTGGCCAACATCGCGGCGGTGTTCTTGATCCGCATGGTCGGCAAAAACCTCGACAAGTAAGGCGCACACCATGACCACCCGACGCCGTTCCAAATTCCCGCTGGGCCTGCTGGCCCTGCGCACTGCCGTGGCCTGGGCTGTGGCCCTGCTGCTGGTGTTTCCGCTGGCCTGGTTGTTTCTCACCGCGTTCAAGACCGAGCTGCAGGCCATTGCGGTGCCGCCGCTGTTTGTGTTCACGCCCACGCTGGAGAACTTCCACGAAGTGCAAGAGCGCAGCGACTACCTGCTGTACGCCAAGAACTCGGTCATCACCAGTGTGCTCTCCACGTTGCTGGGCCTGCTGCTGGCCGCGCCTGCGGCCTATGCCATGGCCTTCTTCAAGGGCAAGTACACCAAAGACATCCTGATGTGGATGCTCTCGACCAAGATGATGCCCGCCGTGGGCGCGCTGGTGCCCATCTACGTGCTGGCGCAAAAGAGCCACCTGCTCGATACGCAGCTCGCGCTCATCATCGTGTTCGCACTGTCCAACCTGCCCATCATGGTCTGGATGCTGTATTCGCACTTCAAGGACATCCCGCGCGAGATATTGGAAGCCGCCCGCATGGACGGCGCCACGCTGTGGCAAGAGGTGCGCCTGGTGCTGCTGCCGCTGGGCATGGGCGGCCTGGCATCCACCGGCCTGTTGTGCCTGGTGCTGTCGTGGAACGAAGCCTTCTGGAGCCTGAACCTCAGCGCCGCCAAGGCGGGCACGCTGGCCACGCTCATCGCTTCGTACTCCAGCCCCGAGGGCCTGTTCTGGGCCAAGTTGTCTGCCGCGTCGCTCATGGCGATTGCGCCCATCGTGGTGTTTGGCTGGTTCAGCCAGAAGCAGCTCGTGCAGGGCCTGACCTTCGGCGCCGTGAAATGACATCCCCCCGAAGCGCCTTCGGCGCCTCCCCCTGCAGGGGGCGCAGCCAGCGGCCCGGCAAAGCCGGTTGCGCGGCTACCGCGCCTTGCGCCCCTGTTCAAACCACCGCTGCTGGCGGATCGGAATCAACCTGTTATTCGGAGCACTAGAGTGGCCTACCTTCAACTGCGCGGCATCGAAAAATACTTTGGCGAACACCGCGCCATCAAAGGCATCGACCTCACCATCAACCAGGGCGAGTTCATCGTCTTCGTCGGCCCCTCGGGCTGCGGCAAGTCCACGCTGCTGCGGCTGATTGCGGGGCTCGAAGGCATCGACGGTGGCACGCTCATGCTCGACGGCCGCGACATCACCGACCAGCCATCGAGCAAGCGCGACCTGGCCATGGTGTTCCAGAGCTATGCGCTGTACCCGCACATGAGCGTGTACGAGAACATGAGCTTTGCGCTCAAGCTCGCCAAGGTCGACAAGCAAGTGATCGACGAGAAGGTGCAAAACGCAGCGCGCATTCTCAACCTCACCGAGTATCTGCAGCGCACGCCCAAGGAGCTGTCGGGCGGCCAGCGCCAGCGCGTGGCCATTGGCCGCGCCATCGTGCGCGCACCCAAGGTGTTTTTGTTTGACGAGCCGCTGTCTAACCTGGACGCAGCGCTGCGCGGCCAGACCCGTGTGGAGATCGCCAAGCTGCACCGCGACCTGGGCGCCACCACCATCTACGTCACGCACGACCAGGTCGAAGCGATGACGCTGGCCGACAAGGTGGTGGTGCTGCGTGACGGGCAGATCGAGCAGGTGGGCACGCCGCTGCAGCTGTACGACCGGCCCGCCAATCAGTTTGTGGCGCAGTTCATTGGCACCCCGCAGATGAATGTGGTGCCCTGCGCCCAGCTGCCGGCTGCGGTGCAGCAGCAGGCGCCCGCCGCAGCCGCAGGCGGCTCCATGGGTTTGCGGCCCGAAGCGGTGACCGTGGTGCCCAAAGGGCAGGGCGCCATCACCGGGCAGGTCGAGCTGGTGGAAGCGCTGGGTGCAGAGACGCTGCTGTACGTGCGCACCGCCGAAGGCGCGCAGCTGGTGGCCCGCCTGAGCGAGCGCACCCTGCTGCTGCCGGGCGATGCCGTATCGCTGAACGTAGCCACCGAACAAGCCCACTGGTTTGACCCCGCAGGCCGCGTGGTGGGCCACTACGCCGCATGACCGCCATGACTGCTTCCATCACTCCAGGCCAAGAACTGCACGGCAAGGTGGCCGCCGTCACCGGCGCCGCATCAGGCATTGGCTTTGCCAGCGCCCAGGCCCTGGCTGACGCTGGCGCGCGCGTGGTGCTCATCGACCGCGACGAAGCGGCGCTGGCGCGGGCCTGCGCTGCGATAGGCGAGAGGGCCTTGCCACTGGTGCTTGATTTGCTCGACGCCAAACAATGCGCCAGCCTGCTGCAGCGCACGCTGGCCCTGGCCGGGCCGCTCGATATTTTTCACGCCAATGCGGGGCTCTATGTGGGCGGCGATCTGGTCGATGCCGACCCCGACGCCATCGACCGCATGCTGAACTTGAACGTCAACGTGGTGATGAAGAACGTGCACAACGTGCTGCCCCACATGATCGAGCGCGGCACCGGCGACATCATCGTCACCAGCTCGCTGGCCGCACATTTCCCCACGCCGTGGGAGCCGGTGTATGCCTCGTCCAAGTGGGCGGTGAACTGCTTTGTGCAGACCGTGCGCCGCCAGGTGTTCAAGCACGGCATCCGCGTGGGCTCTATCTCGCCCGGGCCGGTCATCACCTCGCTGCTGGCCGACTGGCCTGAAGAAAAGCTCGCTGAGGCCAAGGCCAGCGGCAGCCTGATCGAGGCGAGCGAAGTGGCCAACGTGGTGCTGTTCATGCTCACCCGCCCACGCGGCATGACCATCCGCGACGTCGTGATGATGCCCACCCATTTCGATCTTTGAACCGCCCCTTTTTCCCGCATTCACGCACCATGAATTTCATCTTGCATCTGGGCCTGGGCTCCTTTCACCGCGCCCACCAGGCCGTCTACGTTCACCAGCTGCGCCAGCAAGGCACCGCCGATAGCCGCGACTGGGCCATCGCAGCCGGCAACCTGCGCCCCGACATGGCCGACACCATTGCGGCGCTGCAAGCGCAAGGCGGGCGCTACACGCTCGAGACCGTCACGCCCCAGGGCGAGCGCAGCTATACCGTCATTGAATCGATCCAGCGCGTCATCCCCTACCAAGACGACCTGGCCCCGCTGATTGCGGCGGGGGCAGACCCTGCCACGCGCATCATCAGCTTCACGGTGACCGAGGCGGGCTACTACCTCAATGCCCAGAACCAGCTCGACTGGCCCACCTTCGCAGACCTGCGCGCCGACCTCGAAGCCGTCAGGGCAGGGCAGGCCGGCCACACCGTCTACGGCGGCCTGGTCCGCATCCTGCGCGCACGCATGCTGGCGGGCGCAGGCCCCGTCACGCTGATGAACTGCGACAACCTGCGCCACAACGGCGACCGCTCGCGCGGCGGGCTGCTGCAGTTCATCGACGCGCTGGGCGATGGCGCGCTGAAGGCCTGGGTGCTGGCCCACACCACCAGCCCCAACGCCATGGTCGACCGCATCACCCCCCGCCCCACGCCCGACGTGGCCGAGCGTGTGAAGGCAGCCACGGGCTGGGACGACAAGGCAGCACTCATGGGTGAAAGCTTTATCCAGTGGGTCATTGAAGACGACTTCATTGCAGGCCGCCCCGCGTGGGAAACGGTCGGTGTCGAGATGGTGCAGTCGGTGCAGGCGCACGAAGAAGCCAAGATCCGCCTGCTCAACGCCACGCACAGCTGCATTGCCTGGGCCGGCACGCTGGCGGGCTACCTGTATATCCACGAAGGCACGCACGACGCCGCCATTCGCCAGATGGCCTACGACTACGTCACCGACGATGCGATCCCCGTGCTGCATACCCCAGAGCAGCCATGCCCCATCGACCTGGAGGCCTACCGCGACGTGGTGCTGGACCGCTTTGGCAACCCCGCCATTGCAGACACCAACCAGCGCGTGGCCATGGACGCGTTTTCCAAGATCCCCGGCATGATCGCGCCCACCATCCGCGACAAGCTGGCGCGCCAAGCGTCGTTCGACAGCGTGGCCCTGCTGCCTGCGCTGTTCCTGGCGTACCTGCAGCGCTGGCACGCGGGGCAGATCCCCTACACCTACCAGGACCAGGCCATGGACCCTGCCGTGGCGCATGCCATATGCAGCGCCGCCGACCCGGTAGCCGCCTATGCCGCTGACGCCACCCTGTGGGGCGAGATGGCCGGCCACCCGAAGCTGGTGGACGCCCTGCGCAAAGCCTATGCCCGCGTGCAGGCATTTGTGGCGGGCCGGGCCAACGCCTGATGCTGGTGTAATTTCCGCACATTGCCCGCTACCCCCGCCATGACCGTGAAGCCGCCCATCGCCCCGCGCCAGACCAAGCCCGAACTGGAGCACGACTATGTGCGCTCCCCCGCGCTGGGCTACGAGTCGCCCGAGACGGCGGGCTTCATCCGCTGCCTGTCGCACGGCTTTCCCACCCCGCTGGCGCGCTGGCACTACCACGATGAGTACGAGCTGCACCTCATCACCGCCACGTCGGGCAAGGTGTTTGTGGGCGACTGGATCGGGCAGTTCCAGCCCGGCCAGTTGGTGTTGACCGGGCCGCGCCTGCCGCACAACTGGATCAGCATGGACCTGCCCGAAGGCGGCGTGCCACTGCGCGATTTGGTGATTCAGTTCTCGCACGCGCCCCTGGTGGCCAGCAGCGAGACCATTCCCGAGCTGCGCGAGGTACTGCCCCTGCTCGAGCGCGCGCGGCATGGCATCGAGTTCTTTGGCATGGAGTCGCAGGCGCAAGAGCACTGGCAGCGCATCAAGGCGCGCCAGGGCCTGGCACGCTTTGGCGCGTTTTGCGAATTCATGAGCGACCTGGCCCGCTGCACCGACTTTCGCCTGCTGTCGAGCACCCAGCTGCAAAGCGAAGACAACGACACCCAGCTCGACCAGATCAACGCCATCGTCAGCCGCATCACCGACCACCTGGCCGAGCCGCTGTCCGCTGCCGACCTGGCGCAAGAGCTGGACATGACCGAAAGCCGCTTCTCCCGCTTCTTTCGCCGCGCCACGGGCAACACCTTCACCGACTTTGTGAACCTGGTGCGCGTGAACCGCGCCTGCCAGCTGCTGATGGAGACCGACCGCTACATCACCCACATCGCGTACGACGTGGGCTTTAACAACATGGCCAACTTCAACCGCCGCTTTCTGGACATTAAGGGCATGACGCCCAGCGAATACCGCAAGCAGGGCGTGGGCCGGTTCGGGAAGGTGTGATGTCTGGCGGGCTCCGGGGCTTCATTGCGTCCTGCGTTCCAACCCACATTCAATACCGCGTTCAAACCTGTGCTCGCAGCTATCCCCCCACCGTTCGGGCTGAGCTTGTCGAAGCCAGGGCGCGGAATCCTCAAAAACCATAGCTGCCAGCGCTTTATTGACGGGCCCTGCAGGCCATTTTTGGCTCTTCTAGCGAATGCTAGTGATGCACTCGATAAATGTCGTACGTCGAAATCGTCGTTTACAGACGTGCGGCGATTTCCATCACTACTATTCGCTAGAAGAGCCCCATTTTTATTCAAAAGACCATCGCCACAGCCGTTCGGGCTGAGCCTGTCGAAGCCGCCCCTCCGCATTCGCTTTCAAACCGCCTCGGCCCTCTTGGGCTGACCCATCGCATCACCACCCCATGTACCTCGGAATCGACTTAGGCACCTCCGGCGTCAAGCTATTGCTGCTGGACGAAGTGCACACCGTCATCGCCACGGCCGATGCCGCCGTGCCCCAGTACCGCCCGCACCCCACCTGGAGCGAGCAGCACCCGGCAGACTGGCTGGCCGCCGTCGAAGCCGCTGTGGCCCAGCTGCGCGTGCAGGTGCCCGCAGCCTGGGCCCAAGTGCGCGGCATCGGCCTGTCGGGCCACATGCACGGCGCCGTGGTGCTGGGCGCGCAGGGCCAGGTGCTGCGCCCCGCTATTCTGTGGAACGACGGCCGCGCCAGCGCCGAATGTGCGCTGCTCGAGCAGGCCGTGCCCACCTCGCGCCAGATCACCGGCAACCTCGCCATGCCCGGCTTCACCGCCCCCAAGCTGCTGTGGCTGCGCACGCACGAGCCCGACGTGTTCGCGCAAATCCGCACCGTGCTGCTGCCCAAAGATTGGCTGCGCTTGCAGCTCACTGGCGATGTGGTGAGTGACATGTCTGACGCATCGGGCACCCTGTGGCTCGATGTGCAGGCCCGCGCCTGGAGCCCGGCCATGCTGCAGGCCTGCGGGTTGGACGCATCGCACATGCCAGCGCTTGCCGAAGGCAGCGCACCCACCGGCACGCTGCGCAGCGATGTGGCGCGGCGCTGGGGGCTGCGCGAAGGTGTCGTCGTGGCCGCAGGCGCCGGCGACAACGCTGCCAGTGCCGTGGGCGTGGGCGCCCGCACTGCGGGGCAGGGCTTTGTGTCGCTGGGCACCTCGGGCGTGGTGTTTCGGGTGACCGATGCGTTTGCCCCCGCCACCGAGCGCGCCGTGCACGCCTTTGCCCACGCGCTGCCAGCGCGTTGGCACCACATGTCCGTCATGCTCAGTGCGGCCAGTGCCTTTGGCTGGGTCACCCGCCTGACTGGCCGCGGCGACGAGGCCCAGCTGTCTGCCGCCGTGGGTGCCTTGCCCGCCAGCCGCCAGGCCCAGGCCCCGCTGTTTTTGCCCTACCTGAGTGGTGAACGCACCCCGCACAACAACGCGGCGGCCACCGGCGTCTTCATGGGCTTGCGGGCCGAGCACGACGCCGCTGACCTGGCCTATGCCGTCATGGAGGGCGTGGGCTTTGGTTTGCTCGATGGCCTCAATGCCATGCGCGCTGCGGGTTCCACCCCAGCCGTTCAGGCTGAGCCTGTCGAAGCCC
>ERZ650302.231-NODE-231-length-29025-cov-6.179807_pt1 | contig 29025 bp, 23 predicted proteins | sample MGYA00376238_ERZ650302 | MGnify/ENA primary metagenome ERZ650302 (study PRJEB26733, sample SAMN07839298) | wastewater metagenome | biome: urban; feature: wastewater treatment plant; material: waste water | place: USA: North Carolina | collected 2016-04-28 ... | reverse complement strand
CTTTGAAGCACGTAACCCTAAAGGGGAAGCGGTCATCACTGAAGTGACGGGTGAAGTCGTTGAAATCACTGAAGAAGCAGCGACTCGTAAGAAAGAAGTAACAGTCAAAGGTGAAACAGATACACGGACATACGAAGTCCCATTTACAGCGCGTATGCACGTTGAAGTTGGTGATTTCATTCACCGTGGTACACCGTTGACAGAAGGTTCTATTCAACCAAAACACTTGCTTCAAGTTCGCGATACACTTTCAGTTGAAACCTACTTACTTGCAGAAGTGCAAAAAGTATATAGAAGCCAAGGGGTTGAGATCGGCGACAAGCACGTTGAGGTAATGGTCCGTCAAATGCTCCGTAAAGTCCGCGTCATGGATGCCGGCGATACAGATCTCTTGCCTGGTACACTCATGGACATCGCTGATTTCGAGCAAGCCAACCAACAAATTCTCTTTGATGGTGGCGTCCCTGCGACATCTCGCCCAGTTCTTATGGGTATTACTAAAGCATCGCTTGAAACGAACTCATTCTTGTCAGCTGCATCCTTCCAAGAAACAACACGTGTCTTGACTGATGCTGCAATCCGTGGCAAGAAAGATCCATTGCTTGGTCTTAAGGAAAATGTTATCATCGGTAAAATCATCCCAGCTGGTACTGGTATGGCGCGTTACCGTAACCTTGAACCGTTAGCAAAAGTTGCTGAAACACAAGAAGTTGTTGAAGAAGTAACTGAATAATTGACAAAAACACTTGCGATTTAGTCGTAAGTGTTTTTTCGTTTTAGTCTGTAGACGAATTAGAAAAAATGATTGAAATTTATGCTAAAATTAAAGCATGAAAATACAAAAATACTTGACGATAGCAAATATTCTTAGAAATAAAATATTATCGGGTGAATTCCCTGCTAAAAGTAAATTGCCTTATGAAAGAGAATTAATCGAAACTTTTCATGCGTCTAAAATGACGGTGAAAAAAGCGACAGATTTATTGATGGATGAAGGACTCATCACGAAAGTTAAAGCTAAAGGTGCCTTTGTCAATGATTTTTCGAAGGCATCACTAGATAGAATGCGAGAAATTAATTATTTTAGAGGCTCAACAGCTTTATATGCAGATAAAAAAGTAGTCTCTAATGTTTTGATTTTTGAAGTTGTTTCTGCTGATGCAACTGTCCAGCAAAAGTTAAGTCTTATGACAGCAGATGAGCAAGTATACCATATCAAACGTGTAAGAAGTAAGGAAGATAAGCCCTTTGTTATAGAGGAAATGTGGATGCCTGTCAAACTGATTTTAAATTTGAAACTAGAGCATGTGGAAAATTCCATTTATGAATATATTGAACAACATTTAGGTTATATTATTGAAGAATCACATAGGAGGATTGCTGTTCATGTAGCGGATGAACAAGAGTCGAAGTTGCTGAAGATTGATATTGGAAAACCAGTGGTATTAACAACACAAACAGCACGATTTTTAACAGGACAAGTATTTGAATATTCCAGAGTAACACATATAGGTGAAGAATTTAGCCTAGAAGTTATCTTAACACGTAAAAATTAAGCTATACATTAAAAGAGAAATACCTATAGTTTTCAGTCAAATAGTACTATAATAGCTATACATTACTAGAAATGCTATTGTAATGCGAACATGGAAGCGTTATCATGAGAACATAAAATAATGTTTGGAGGTTTCTTATGAATAACTTTATGGATGCTCTGGGTGCCAAAATAGCACCAATTGCACAAAAAATTGGTGCTAACCTGTATTTGACGGTGCTCCGGGATGCATTTATGCTTAGTTTTCCACTCACAATGTTTGGCTCATTTATCGTTGTCTTTAATAATTTGCCATTTTGGCCGGATTCAATCAAAACACAGTTTTCAAATTTGTTTGGCAATGGTCAAAATGCCACAATGTCTATAATGACAGTATTTGTAACACTAGGTATAGGGTATTATTTTTCAAAAGCTAAAGAAGTTGAAGCCATTTTTGGTGCAGTTGTTTCATTGGCCTCATTTCTAATTTTAACACCATTTTTCATGACAGTTGTAGATGGTAAAAAAGAAATTCAAGCTTCTGGTTTACTGTCTCTTGATAGACTTGGTGCTAAAGGGATGTTTCTTGGTATGATTGCTGCTTTTCTAGCATCAAAGATTTATGTTTATTTGACACAAAAAGGTTTTGTGATTACAATGCCTGATGGCGTACCGCCTGCTGTATCAAAATCATTTTCAGCTTTGATCCCAGTTTTGGGAACACTCTTACCATTTCTAATTGGTAATGCTGTGATGATTGGTGTCTTTGATACAAACTTGCATGATGTGATTTACAATATTATACAAAAACCATTGACAGGTTTAGGCACGTCATTACCAGGAACAATTGTTGCCATTTTCTTTGTTCAGTTTCTTTGGTTCTTTGGCCTCCACGGTCAAGTTATTGTCAATTCAGTTTTTGAACCATTCTGGCAAACGAATGGTCTTGATAATGCTGAGTTACTTAAAAAAGGAAATGCTGCTCTTCAAGAGCATGGTCACATTGTCACAAAATCATTTATGGATACTTTTACAGTGTCATTGGGTGGATCTGGATCAACCTTGATCGTCTTGATTTTGATTATGGTGATTATGACCAAGAAGCAGTATAAAGAAGTGGCACGTTTAGCCATTGCACCTGGAATCTTTAATGTCAATGAACCAGTTATCTTTGGCTTACCAATGGTTATGAATGCGTCATTATTTATTCCGTGGTTGCTTGCGCCAATCGTATCAGTCATCATTGCCTATGCTGGATTTGCCTCAGGCATTGTACCGTTGACAACGGGTGCACAAGTGCCTTGGACGATGCCTGCTGTTATCTCAGGATTTCTTGCGACCAATTCGATTATGGGCAGTCTACTTCAAATTGTGCAAATGATTGCTGTTGGTTTGATTTATCTTCCGTTCTTAATGATGATAGATAAAATAAAAGAAGATTAAACTTAAATTCTACAACATTTCGTGATGACCTGAATGTCGTAAGATTTAAGATTATTAGTAAAAAATAGAAAGTACATTTATGACAAGACTTGAATTTCCAAAAAACTTTTGGTGGGGTGCTGCAACATCTGGACCACAAACAGAAGGTCGATTTCATAAGTCTCATGCGAATATTTTCGACTATGATTTTGACAAATTTCCAGAGCATTTTTGGCACGGTATTGGTCCAGATACAGCATCAAACTTCTATAATGATTTTAAACAAGATATTGCTTTGATGAAAGAAGCAGGGTTAAATTCAGTTAGAACATCAATCCAATGGACACGACTAATCGATGATTTGGAAACAGGTACGGTCAATTCAGATGCGGTCAGATTTTATAATGATGTCATTGATGAATTTATAAAAAATGATATCAGACCTGTTCTTAATTTACACCATTTTGATTTGCCAGTTACGCTTCTTCATTGTTATGGTGGCTGGGAATCTAAGCATGTTGTCGATTTATATGTGGCATTTGCTGAAAAATGTTTTGAGCTGTTTTCTGATCGGGTGTCGGATTGGTTCACGCACAATGAACCTATGGTAGTTGTTGAAGGCGGCTATCTTTATCAATTTCATTATCCAGATATCGTCGACGGTAGAAAAGCTGTACAAGTTGCCTACAATTTGCAGCTCGCCTCTTCAAAGGCAATCGCAGCCTTTCGTAAGTTAAATAAACATCCTGATGGGAAAATTGGTATTGTGCTTAATCTCACACCTAATTATCCCGCTACGAATTCTGAAAGTGATCAAGCAGCAGCACATTTTGCAGATCTATGGCAAAATCGTTTATTTATGGATGCTTCGGTCAATGGTGAATTTCCAACAGAATTGGTAGATATTTTAACTAGAGATAACGTTATCTGGCAAACGTCAAATGATGAGTTGGAAACGATTAAGAAAAATACAGTTGATTATTTAGGTGTAAATTTTTATCATCCCAATAGAGCCCAGGCACCGAGATATTCGTCTGATTCGCTTGCTGTAGACTGGTTACCCAATAAGTATTTTGAAGCCTATGACAAACGTGGTGTTCGAATGAATGTTGATAAAGGTTGGGAAATTTATCCTAAAGCACTCTTCGATATTGCTAAAAATATTCAAGAAAATTATGGTAATATTCCCTGGTTTGTGTCAGAAAATGGCATGGGGGTTAGTCGTGAAGACAGATATTTATCTGAAGATGGTATGATTCATGATGATTATCGGATGACCTTCATTAAAGAGCATCTTTACTATCTGTATAAGGCAATAGAGGAAGGTGCAAATTGCTTTGGCTATCATCTTTGGGCACCGATTGATTGTTTCAGCTGGCGTAATTCATATCGAAATCGCTATGGTTTGATTTCGGTAAACTACCATACGCAAAAAAAATCTTTAAAAAAGTCAGCACATTTTTTTAGGACGCTTTCAGAAACATCAAGTATTGAAATTTCAGAATTTGAAATGAAAAAATAAGGTGTCTCATCTAGAAAAATTTTAAGGAAAAGCTTTGTCAGAGTTATGCCATATGAAAATGCGAGTATTGCTTTAATTGGCATGCTCGTTTTTTATCTCTTTATCTACTAAAGACTTTATTGTTTTTACACAAGCCATCAAAAGAAAACGCTATCATATTTGTTGAGAAATAATATTCAATTAGATATAATAAACGTATAAGGTAAGTTTAATAATCCAATAGAAAAAGTTTGAAAAACAGTGCTTTTGATTAGATTTATTGTCGAAGAAGGCGTACAATATGTCGTAGAACAATGATTTTACAAGTAAATTTCAGAAACCATTGTCCAACATAATTAACGGAGGTAACAGGATGGCACAAAAACAAATGAACAAATCATTAAAAGAACACAGATTTTTAGTGCAAGCGGGCGCCTTTGTGGCGATTGCTGCTGGTGCTATTAGAGGCGGTTTTTTTGGTGAAAGTGAAAAAGTAAAGGAAACAGTCGATACAGACAAGGCACTTGCTGAGACAAATGAAGTAACCTGTGTGATTTCGGATTTTAACAATGTCAACACAGCTGAATTAACACCGACATTAACTGTTGGAGGAGATGATTCTGTTGCAACGAGTAATGACCTTGCCTATGCAGCTGAACTAACACCAGTAGGTGCAGGTTTAGAAGCAACTGGAAACGATCAAACAAAGCCTGTTAAAACACCAGATGGTTTAACAAGTGCGAAACAGGTTTCAAGCGCAGATCATAATGAAAGCAATTTAAGTTATGGTCAAGCTAAACACATTGCAGATGCAAATGGCGCAGCAGTATCGACAGATGCGAAAGACTCTGTAATAGGGACACCCGAAAATAAAGCTCCTGATGAAGTGAAAAATAGCATTTCTGGTTTTGAGGATGTTGCAATAGATTCAAACGGTAATGTGTCAAGAGGTACGTATACCTCTGCAGATAAGTCTCAAACAGCTATCGTTGGCGATGTGACAACCACCATTGGCACACCTGTTCAGAAGTCAACAGAAAATGGCGATATTTTGCCAGAGTATGATACTGTCACTGATAAAACAGCGGATGGTAAAACGATTGTATCAGATGTCGTGACGACGTCAAAAGATGGTAAGACAACACTTTATGCGACGATCAATGGTGATGTCGCACCAAGCATGGTTTATGATGAAAACGGTAATTCAGTCCAGTTGGGAAATGTCAATGTTGGCCAAACGTATTATTCTGACGCTCAAAAAACGTCTAAAGTTATCTTTACTAAAAATAAGCCAGGAAAAAATGTAGATGAAACAAAAGGCTTTACCATTCCTAAACATATCAATGATGCGGTTACAGGTCAAAATATCGTCAACAGTGCAACCCTTGATCAAGCCAATAATGTGATTCAGCTCACACCAGATAAAAACGACCAAGCAGGAACAGCGATATTAGGTAGTGATAAAGGCATTGACCTATCGCAAGATTTTGATCTTGATGCTAGTGTCAATCTTGGTAGTCACAGCGTAGAGAAAAGCGACGGTGGCACGAACAAATGGGTAAAAAAAGAAGACGGGGAATGGGTGCAAGTACATACAGGTCCTGAAAAAGGTGGTGATGGTATTTCCTTTGGTTTCAACCCAATTGGTAATGATGATGTCGGCCATTGGGGCAATTCTTTTGGATTAGGCTATCTCAACAATTCTTTTGGCTTTAAGCTAGATACCTATTACAATAATATCAAAGATGTTATGGCAGACAATGCCAGCCAATATAACAATAAAAAACTTTCTGAGGCACACGGTTCATTGCCATATGGTCCAGATCCTCTTCAAACCAAATCTGATGGAACACCTCAGGATAATATGAATGGCCATAGTTTTGGTGCCTTCATTTATACCGATTCAAATGGCACAGTACATACCTATGGGGATACTTATGATGGTGAGGGTGGTAATCCGTACTTTATTGATGATCCTAGTCAAGGTCAAAATAAAGGCATTGGTCAAATGGATATTGCGACTATCAATGCTAGTGAATCCAAAGAAAGTCAACTCGCAAGCATTATCAGTGGCAATAATGGTCAAACAACACCATGGCAAAACATCAAAATCCATTATGATGCAGCAAGCCAAACCATGACTATTACTTATCAAGGGCATACCTGGACACAGGATATTTCAGAATGGCTAAAAGAAGCTGGTACCAATGTGAAATTTATGATTTCAGGGTCAACAGGCTATGCATCTAATTTGCAGCAAGTGAAAATCAATGCTTTGATTTATACCTCAAGTCCTGAGCAAGCATGGGAAGAGATTGCAAAATCATCGGTGACAACTTGGAAAGAAGCACCTGTCAACCACCAACAAAGTTTGCAATTAAATGATAATAAATACCAAGTTAACTGGCAGGAACAAGCTTTTACAGATATTCCAGAGCCTCCTGTAACACCAGATGATCCGGAACCTCCCGCAACACCAAGTGTGCCCAACACTCCAGACGTACCTGCACAGCAACATAATGTACCACCAAAAACACCAGAACAACCTAATATGCCCCAAACACCCAAACCTTCTGGACCATCATTAATATCTAAGGGGACTTACGCCCAAGGGGATTCAAATGATAAGATCAGACTGCCTCGAACAGGTGAAAATAAAGAGTTAGGAACTAAAACAACAGGTGTTCTATTGACAATTGTGGCAGCCACATTTGGCATGCTAGCATTTTGGAAAAAGAGAAAAAAGATGTAAATGATCTAAATTGAGATATACTGTCGTTTGATTCATTAAAGAAGTTCAAAGAATACTTAAGTCTGAAAAGACTTAGGTGTTTTTTGATTTCATAACCCGAGTATTCTACAAAAGTAAGGAAAAACATAAAAATAAGAAAAGGATAAAAAGTCCTAATAATACAATCTGATTGTCCTGAAAATATCTATTTTAGATTACATTTATTTGTTAGAATTGTATATGTACCATGTGAATTCGATATATTTAAACCAAAAATGTATTGCAATAAATAAGAGAAAATAAATTTTAACAAGCTTTTAGAGATTAGAAATTTTAGGATTAATTATAAAAAGGCTACCTAGCAATTAGTTAGATATCAATCGTGTAAGAGCGGAGAAAGGAATTATCAATCGTGAAAGATCATCAGCCTGATATGAAAAAATGAATTATCTTGCCTGAAAATCGGTGGAAAAAGTCTTTATGCTAGTATAGTTTTACTGTCAGATTACCAGGGGATGATTGTGTCAATTCGACAATCGTTGGATAAGATGGCAGAAAATCTTGCTGATCAAAACAAGCTTATCAGTGAATTAAAAGATTCGAATGGTCAACTAAATGATACAAATAATGAGTTAATGCAGAAAAAAAGCGATCTTAAAGAGAAGTGTAGAAATAGTCGTCCAGAGCTTCAAAAAGAGATTGTTTATTTCAAAAATGAAAATGCTCATCTTGAGGAAACGTTAGAGCAGTTGGAGGCGTTCGAAAATCAACTTGAAAGATCACATCTGCAAAAAGAGCAAGAGCTCGTAGTGGCTAAAGAGAAGCAAGCTCTTATCGTAGATGAAGTTGATACGATCACTGAATCAGAACAAGAAGTGACAGAAAAAGAACATTCTCAAGAATATCATAAGGTTCAAAAAGCCAAAAATATTGCGCAAAAAATCTATGAGGAAATGCAATCCCGTTTAGTCAAAGACAAACAATAAGAGAGAAAATAAGGAGTTATCAAAGAGCTATGCCCCGTTAAATCTAGGGAGTATAGCTTTTTGATATCATTACTGATTCATCTCATCAGCCATTTCATCTGCAATATCCTGCAAGGCATCAAATCGCAACATCTGAACAGGGAAATTGTCCGCTCGGTTCAATTGCGCCACTAAATAGTTCAACTTAGTTTCATTTTCTTCATCGTAAAAGACAAAAGCACCATTCGCATTACTAATCAAGAAATGATGATACTCACGAAATTGACCTGCATTTTGATAATCATCATAGGCATATTGAACAAAATCCACCTGTTTAAAAAGTGCAAGCTTGGTTTGATTAGCTTCATTCCAATTTTGACCATGCGTTTTAAACGGGAAAATGGTCGCAAATTTAAGGTTATAATCCTTTTTCATCTCATTAGCCACTTCAAGTACCCAGTATTCAAAACCTAGATTACCACCAAAAATTAACCATTCTAGGCCATCCGCTGCGAATGCTTCAAGATTTTTGCGTATGGCAGTCTTAATCACGGTTAATTTCATGTCCTTTTCATCAAAAATGCCTAAATCAAAAGCATTATAGCCAACAATGAGTAATGTTTTCATGTTTTAATCATATCCGTTTCTATAGTGTGCTATGATCCATTATAACGCAACGGTGTCCTAAAAATGTTTTTTATTCAAGATTTATCACCCTATTTTTGAGATGAGATGAGATCATATATTGTTTTGTTCTAGAAAATCAATGAACATTCGAACGTTGGGTAGTAATTTAGTGTCGTATGACACAATACGCTTGTATATTCCACTATACTATAGTAAACTTATAATAACTGTATTTTATTAAAAGTGAGTAAGAGAAGTCTCTTGAGATATTCGTAGAGTATCTGAAACTAGTGAAACAAACGCAGTTGTTGCTAAAGTGTTAGAGAGGAAAATAATGGTCAAATACCCTGGTGGTGTTGCGATTGCACGAAAACAGCAAATCAAACAACCAAAAACGGTTAGATTTGGCAAACGTGGGATGAATTTTGAAGCTGAGATCAACGCCACAAATGATTATTATTTAATGCGTGGGTTGGCAGTCATCCATAAAAAACCAACACCAATTCAAATTGTTAAGGTTGATTATCCGCAACGGAGTCGAGCTAAAATTACAGAAGCCTATTTTCGTCAAGCCTCAACAACTGATTATTCTGGTGTTTATCAAGGTTACTACCTTGATTTTGAAGCCAAGGAAACACAAAATAAATCTAGTTTTCCACTCAAAAACTTCCACGAACATCAAATCATGCACATGGAAAATGTCTTAAAGCAAAAGGGGATTGCCTTTGTTTTGCTCCATTTTTCGACCTTATCGAGGACTTTCTTACTTAAAGCAAGTGATTTAATCCCATTCTTTAAAGAAAAAGACGGACAAAAATCGATTCCTCTAGCATTTATTGAAGTAAAAGGGTACGAACTCCCAACCAATCAATTACCTAGCATACCTTATCTCGACTGCATCCAAAAAATTTTAGGAGGTGACTCACATTTCTAATCCACGAAAAAGTAAGCGAAAAATGAATTTACGCGTCATAAGAGTTGTCAAATGGTGTCTCATCTCAATTTTTATGCTCATTATTATTGGTTTTATGGCTGGTGTTGGCCTCTTTATTCACTATGCCAAGGATGCACCAAAGTTGGAAGAGTCTAAGCTACAGTCTAAGCCATCATCAGTCATTTATGATAAAGATGGTCAAGTACTAGTTGATTTGGGCATTGAAAAGCGTGAGTTAGCCGATACCAAGGATATTCCTTTGGAACTGGTTGACGCGGTAACCTCTATCGAGGATCACCGCTTTTTCCAGCACCGTGGGGTTGACCCGATCCGGATCATTTCATCGGTTATTCACAATACACAAAATGATAGCATGCAGGGGGGGTCAACGTTGACCCAGCAGCTGATCAAGCTCTCTTTTTTCTCGACCAAGGCAAAAGATGCGACAATCAAACGTAAAGCGCAAGAAGCTTGGATGGCAGTGAATCTCGAACGCCAGAACACCAAAGAAGAAATCATCACTTATTATATCAACAAAACCTATTTGGGCAATGGTTTTTATGGGATGCTGACCGCGGCTAAAAGTTATTTTGGTAAAGACCTCAAGTCTCTGGATTTGGCACAGATTGCCTTGCTTGCAGGTATGCCACAGGCACCTAATTCTTACGATCCTTATGCTCATCCAGAAGCAGCGAAAGAACGCCGTGATATGGTGCTACGCGCCATGTATCGCTACAAAAAGATTTCTAAAAAACAGATGGAACAAGCCATCGCAGAGTCAATCACTGAAGGTTTACAAGCACCACCAACCACTAAAGCTGTCCCTAGCTATCTCGATAACTATGTTAAACAAGTCATCTTAGAAGTTGAGAAAAAAACAGGGTTGGATGTTAACAAAGCTGGTCTTAAAATCTATACACCATTAGATAATGCAGCTCAACAAAGACTTTGGGACATCTTTAATACAGATCAATATGTAAATTTCCCAGATGATCTTTTCCAAGTTGCTTCAACAGTCGTTGATGTCAATTCTGGCGCTGTGGTGGCCCAACTTGGTGGTCGAAAACAGCCAACTGATGTAACTTTTGGTTTGAACCAAGCAGTTGAGACGAATCGAGACTGGGGTTCAACCATGAAGCCGCCGACAGATTATGCACCTGCTTTTGAATATGGCGTTTATAAATCAACAGGTGATATCATTAGTGATACCTGGTATGTTTACCCAGATGGTACCAATACACCAGTTTATGACTGGGATAAACTCTATCAAGGCAATATTACAGTCCGTAAAGCGGTATGGGGATCAAGAAACATCCCAGCTGTTAAAACTTTAGCCTCTGTTGGTCTTGATAAATCACAAGCCTTTCTTGAAACTTTAGGAATCAAGTATCCGAATATGCAATATTCAAATGCCATTTCAAGTAATAATATTGGTCAAGGTAGCGGATGGGGCGCAAGCTCTGAAAAGATGGCAGCTGCCTATGCTGCCTTTAGTGCTGGTGGGATTTACACCAAACCTTACTATGTCAATAAAATCATTGACGCAGAAGGCAAAGAAACGAACATGAAACCTGAGCGGACACGAGCGATGAAAGCATCAACAGCTTATGTGATGACAGACATTCTTAAAGGTGTTATTACAAACGGTACCATGACCAACGGGATTATCCCAGGACTTAATCAAGCTGGCAAAACAGGAACATCAAACTACGATGATACCCAATATGACCAAGCGATGGAAAATATAGATGGTCCTTATGATGGCAGTTCACTTGCGCCAGACGAAAACTTCGTTGGCTACACCCCTCACTATTCTATGGCCGTGTGGTCGGGTTATGATAATCGAATGACACCAGTCTGGGGGTCTAAACTCTACTTAGCACTTGATGTTTACCGCGAGATGATGACCTATCTATCTTCAACGGCAGATAATGCTGATTGGACCATGCCAGAAGGTGTTCAAAAAGTAGGTAATGAGTTAACGATTAGTAACTAGACGCTGAAATGGAACGAATTATCTCTTCAAATTTTCTTGACAAAACCTATCATTCTATTATATAATGGAATGGTTGTGGCGGTATAGCCAAGTGGTAAGGCACGGCTCTGCAAAAGCTTGATCGTCGGTTCAAATCCGTCTACCGCCTTTATTATAGGATTTTATCCGAATTTATACAAGTCAAAAGCCCGATTTTTCGGGTTTTTTTGATTTTTCATTCGGTTAAATCTGGTAAAGTTGGTGGGCAAATTTTAGACAAGAGAAAGAGACTGGGCAAAACTAGCCAGTAAATAAAAAACACAGATAGAGTCAAGATGAGTATGATGAAATCCTGCCGAACTGTCTGTGTTTTTCTTTTTATCTCTATTATCTTAGACTATTTTCTTAGCCAATTTCGTTAGATTCATGCTCATTAGGAGCGATCGTATTAATCAAAAATTTGAAACAAAAAAGAGCGATTTCTCGCCCCTTAATATTTCTTTTCTTACAACTCAGCAATCTGGCTCAAGTTAACTTCGGCAATGGTATCATTACCAAACATAGAGATAACCATTTTGACCTTATTGTTATCAATTTCTGTGATTTTTCCTGTATAGTCTGTGAAGGCTCCGTCAATAATTCGAACAGTGTCACCAACTTTCACATCAATATCAAATTCTTGTACAGTTTGACCCATTGATACCAAGATTTGACGGATTTCTTCTTCCAAAAGTGGAGTTGGTTTTGAACGGTTCCCGTGCGAGCCCACGAAACCAGTTACGTTTGGTGTATTACGCACCACAAACCAAGCTTCATCAGTCATGACCATTTCAACCAATACATAGCCCGGGAAGCGATTTTCTTCCACTTCCTTAACTTCGCCATTTTTCTCAACTTGTACTGTTTGAGTCGGAATTTCTACACGAAGAATATTCTCCAGCATATTGTAAGTATGCGCACGTTGGAGTAAGTTTTCTTTTACTTTATTTTCATAACCAGAATAAGTTTGCAAAACAAACCAACCTTTATCAAAACTATCGTACATTATCTTTCCTTTCTCTGGAACCTGTGCCTCGTATTCTTCAATGAAAGATTCATTCAAAAACTACGGTATGTCATTTGAAGACGCTAAAAAAAGCCCGAAGGCTTTCGCTTTTCTCTATTATATCACTTCCATTTTGAATATGGCAAGCATTTTCTAGAAAAGATTAATTAAACTCATAATTCCTTTTGACAAAATAAGGTCAAATAGGTAAATGAGAGCAACAAAGAATGCGGAATACTGAATCACTGAAGCAAAGTCTTTCCAGCTTTGTTTTCCAGTAGGCCAAGCAGTCTCTTTTAAAATGCTAAAAATATCTGAAACGAATTTCATATGCAACTCCTATCGGGTTTCCTTGTGAACAGTGTACTGACCACAATGTTTACAAAATTTATTTACTTCTAACCGTGTTGGTTTGGGATTGCTCGAAAGGTTTATCGAATAATTTCGAGAGCCACAAACCGTACAGGCTAAGCTCGCTTTTTTTAGTGCCATCATAGCCCTCCATCTTTACTATTCTAACATGTTTTATTCAGTTTGACAACTACTCAAACCAACTTCTTACCGTATCCCATAACGTTTTCGCCCGTTCTGGAATATTGGCATCTAGGATTTGTTGTTTTGTCTTTTCAATCAAATCCTGTGCTTGAGTAGTAATATCTTGCACTTGATCAGAGGTAACGACCGAATCTGAAGCACTTGTATCCTCTTCTTGAATCGCTACAATACCATTTTGAACAAACGCATTCTCCACATCGAAGGCAGTCCCTGCTGTATTTGGCAAAATCGCATCAGCTACTGTACGGAAGACTGTTGGAGCCATCCAGTAGCTACTGCTATCAATGTAATGATTCTCATCCGTCTGTTCAAAACCAACCCACTGACTGATAACCAAATCAGGTGTATAAGCAATATACCACTGGTCATTAATAAGATTTACATCAAAACTTGTTTCGGTTGTTCCCGTTTTTCCTGCAAGATAGTAATTGGTAGCATCTGCAGATACACCTGTACCATTCGTATAGGTCCCAAGCATCATAGAGGTCATTTTATCTGCAACCGAGCGGTCAATTACTTTTGTACTTGTCTCGCGATGCTGAGCCAATACCTTTCCACTCGCTGTTTCAATACGTGTAATTAGATGAGCATCCTTCATTACACCATCATTTGCAAAAGCACTATAGGCCTGAGCCATTTGCAAGGGGTTCGTTTCCACCCCTGATCCGATTGACGCACCAAGTACCTTTTCAACATTTTCCATATCAAGACCAAACTTTTGACCAAATTCAAAAGCTTTGTCAATCCCCAAGGTATTTACAATATATGCAACTGGTAGATTGTAAGATAAAGCTAAAGCTTGGTACATTGGAATGGTATCCGAAGTTGAATAGTCATAGTTGTGTAAGGTATAATCCCCATAGGTTTCTGTATGGTTATCCAAAGGTGTATCAATTGCCCAACCCGCTGCTACCGCAGGCGCATAGGCAACAAGGGGCTTAATGGTTGAACCGGGACTACGCTTAGCTTGAGTCGCAAAGTTGAATGTTCGAAACACAGCATCTTCCGAACTATTCACGCGCCCAACCAAGGCTCGAACACCACCACTTGTAGGATCCAAAGCTACACTAGCAGCTTGAGCCGAGGTTCCATCATAACTTGAAGTCGGGAACATAGTTTCATCATTGAAGATAACCTGCATACTCGCTTGAGAATTTTGGTCCATTTCGGTATATATTCGATAGCCGTTATTAATGACATCTGATTCTTTAAGGCCATAGCGATCAATCGCTTCAGCAATAACCGCATCAAAGTAAGATGGATAAGAATAGTTATCTTGTTTACCAGTATAGGTATCTGCTAACTGGCTCGCTAAATCGACTTGAAAACCTGCATCTGCAGTTGCCTGATCAATATAGCCAGCGTTGACCATATTTTGCAAGACTGTATCTCGGCGATTGATTGCATTTTCTAAGGAATAATAGGGATTATAAATTTCTGGACCTTTAAGCATCCCTGCTAAAACAGCTGATTGTTCAATCGTCAAGTCACTAGCAGAAATACCAAAATATTTTTGACTAGCATCTTCAACTCCCCAAACCCCATTACCAAAATAGGCATTGTTGAGATACATTGTAAGTATTTCTTGCTTACTGTATTTTTTATTGATTTCAAGGGCTAGGAAGAACTCTCTAGCCTTTCGACTAATGGTCTGCTCTTGTGTCAAAAATGCATTTTTAGCTAACTGCTGGGTAATCGTTGAACCACCACCTGAACGCCCCAAGGTCAAAACAGCTAAGATGGTTCGTTGATAGTTTATCCCTGAGTTTTTATAAAAACTTCTGTCTTCTGTAGCAATCACAGCATTCTCAAGATTATCAGAAATAGCGTCTAATTCTACATAAGTCCCTTTTTGACCAGATAAGGTCCCTGCTTCAGCACCGTCCTTATCATAAATAATCGTTGTAGCCTTTAATGCTTCCTGCAAATCCCCAACATTCGCAGTCTTTGCAAGAAAGAATAGGTAACCACCTACCGTAAGAACCATTATCCCTATCAAGATCAAAACTATTTTTGTCAGTTGATAGCGCCGCCAAAATTTACGCACCGGCTCTGGAATGCGAGACTTTTTCTTTGGTTTGTCTGAATGACCACGATTTCCCCTGCGACTACGGCTAGGTCTGTCATCATTGTCAGATTGAAAATCATCTGGAACTTCAATCGGCTGATGTTGCAAATCGTCCATAGAACACCTCTTTCTAGTGATTTTGTACCATTATACAATATTTTCTTTCAGCTAGCTGAGAAAAACACTACTGCAAACCTGTCACAGCCGAACAGCGGAATTTTTTGTCAAAATATGATAAAATAGGGAGATTCTGAATCAGAAAAGGATTTCCAATGACACAAGTATATGATATTACCATTATTGGTGGCGGACCCGTTGGTCTATTTGCCGCCTTCTATGCCCATCTCCGCCAAGCTAAAGTCAAAGTCATTGACTCCTTACCACAGCTTGGGGGCCAACCGGCTATTCTCTATCCAGAAAAAACAATTTTGGATATTCCAGCCTTCCCTAGCTTAACAGGACAAGAATTAACCGATAACCTCCTTGCCCAACTCTCAACTTTTGAGACAACCATTTGCCTCAATGAAACTCTGACTGCCATTGAACCAGGAGAAGTTATTTCCCTGACAACCACCAAAGGCATCCACCAGACAAAAACTCTCCTTATCGCCATGGGAGGTGGCGCCTTTAAGCCTCGTCCACTGGAAATCGAGGGAGCAGACAGCTTTGAAAACGTTCACTATCATGTATCCAATATCCAACAATATGCTGACAAAGATGTTGTCATCTTAGGTGGAGGAGACTCCGCGGTTGATTGGTCATTAGCTTTTGAGAAAATCGCTAAGACTACTCACATTGTCCACCGTCGCGACAACTTCCGCGCCCTTGAACACAGCGTAGAGGAACTCAAGCAGTCTAGCGTCACCATCCATACACCACTTGTCCCTAAAGGGCTTTCTGGGGAAAATGGCAGAGCTTCTGCCATTCATTTCGACAAGGTTAAGAGCGAGGACAAACTTACCCTGCCTTTCGACCACCTCTTTGTCAACTACGGTTTTAAATCATCCGTCGGAACGCTGAAAGAATGGGGTTTGGAGCTCAATCGCCACCGCATCGTCGTCAACAGCAAACAAGAAACTTCTGTTCCAGGTATTTATGCCATCGGTGACTGTTGTTTCTATGAAGGCAAGATTGACCTGATTGCGACTGGTCTTGGCGAAGCCCCAACCGCCGTCAACAATGCCATGAACTACCTCAATCCAAATGAAAAAGTGCAACCTAAGCACTCAACCAGTCTGTAAGATGAAAATTGACATTCGCATTCCCCAAGCCTTTCCACAACTCACTGTTAAGGAAGTCTTGGAAGATTATTTTCTTATTCCTAGAAAAATCCGCCATTTCCTCCGCACCAAGAAGCACGTCCGTGTCAACGGTGAGTTGATAAACTGGCAGAGCACCATTGCATCAGGTGATTTGCTCGAATTGACCTTTGACCAAGAAGATTATCCTGAAAAAAGTATTCCTCTGGGACAGGCGGACTTGGTGGAGGAACTCTATCAAGATGAGCATTTGATTATCGTCAACAAGCCTGAGGGCATGAAAACCCACGGTAATGAGCCAACGGAAATCGCCCTGCTCAACCATGTATCTGCCTATGTTGGCCAGACCTGCTATGTGGTCCACAGGCTGGATATGGAAACCAGTGGAGCCATACTCTTCGCCAAAAATCCCTTCATCCTGCCCATTCTCAATCGGCTTTTAGAGGACAAGGTTATCTACCGTGACTACCTCGCCCTCTGCCAAGGACAGTTAAAAAGGACCGACTGGACCATTACCGACAAGATTGGACGGGACCGACACGATCGCAGAAAGCGAGTGGTTGACAACCACAAAGGACAAGCAGCCTTAACTCAAGTCCATCTCTTGAAAACCATTGGCAAAAATAGTTTGGTCGCCTGTCGCCTCCAGACTGGGCGGACACATCAGATTCGTGTGCATCTAGCCCACCACGGTCATGCCCTGATTGGCGACCCACTTTATAGTTATGTAGCCGCCCCCCGACTCATGCTCCACGCCCAAAAACTCAGCCTAACCCATCCGCTAACTCTGGAAAAAATCAGCGTAGAAGCAAGGTCGGAGAGTTTTGAGGAAGTATTGAAAATGTAAAGAAAACTCACTATTTCAACAATGGAAATAGTGAGTTTTTCTATATCAATAATATCTATTTGACACTTCTTCTCTTAGGATCCAATCTGGAGTAAACAAAACTTCCCAGATAGACGATAACAAAAGCTCCTGTAACCAAGCCTAATATTGCATTAAAATCTTGCGCATCGGGAAGAACTATCACAAGTAAGCAGACCAGAAAAGCAACTGTACTATTCAAGTCTTCCTTCTTCTTGTAAAAGAGATAGAGTTGGTTCAACACAAGCACATTTAGCGAAAGGGTAACAAATAATAGATAGATTGGCATTGATTTTCTCCCTTGATTAAATCTTAAATTATTTTTTCTTATTTCGTTTCAACAGATGCACAAGGACAAGACTGAAAAACATAACATAGATCATCAATTCAAGCTTCCCGACATTGGACAAGCCCAATCGATAGATAAAGGCTATCAACAATATTGCTACCAGAATAACGTAACCTATTTCTTTGACAAATTTTATTTTTTCCATAGTATCTCCAGAAACAAGAGTCTGCAATAGCCCTAAACTGTCTCATTATAAATCTTGAAAATCCGCTTCTTCACCAAAACCTTGCCTACTTAACTTGTATTCCCTCTGTTTTAAAAAGGGAATTAGGAAATTTGAAAAAACTAGAACACCTGCATACAGAGTCACATGAGATCCCGGCCATAGCAGATAAAACAAGACTATATATACCAACTGTTCCACAAGAATCAATCCAGCCAAGTACTTGAGTAGCAGACCCCCTCTAAATAACTCAACCAAATTAACTCTAGCATATAGGTCAACTAGATATTTCACAACCAATAGAAAAAGCAGGAACAAGGCTGGGACAATACTCTGAACTAATATACTAACTAACATAAGCCCATAACTGATTTTAGTCAGGCTTGATAACGAACGATTTTTATCAATGCTTGACACGAATGCCTGGACATGTCTCAATTCTTCTTGTAAATCGCTGGACGATTCCTTGGCCAAAAAGAAACAAATCAAGCACTACATTACAGCTACTGAAAACATGATTCCTAAACTAAGATGGAAAGCCAATTCCCCAAAAATTATTTCAGCAGTAAATTTGTGCATCATTATAACAGGATATTCTCGGATACAAAAAAACCTCTCGTTAGAGAGGCTACAGATTATTCAAAAATATTCCCCAATTCGACGTCAACGCGGTTTTCCTTGACATTGATATCCGTCACAGCCAGCAGGGATTTGTAATTCGCTACGCTGCGGTCCCCTTTTTGGTTTTCCGCAAAGACAGCCACGCCTACCAAGGTCGAGTCAAACTCAGACAAGAGGCTAATCATACCATTGATAGTTCCACCATTTTTCAAGAAGTCATCGACGATTAAGACACGGCTTCCCGCCTTCAAACTACGTTTAGACAGGAACATCTTTTCGATACGGTCGCTAGATCCTGACACATAGTTGACAGAAACAGTTGACCCTTCAGTAATTTTCAAATCACGGCGAACGATGACAAATGGTACATTAAGAACATTGGCAACCGCATTCGCTAATGGAACACCTTTTGTTGCAACTGTCATGACAGCATCGATTTTTTCATCTTTAAATACATTTGCAATAATGCGACCCACATTTTTTAGGATGTGAGGTGTTGATAAGAGGTCTGAGGAATAAATATAACCGCCAGGTAAGATACGGCTACTTTCAGCCATCTGACTGCGCAGTGTCTCTGCGATTTGCAACGACTCTTCTTTTGAGATGGACGGTGTGAACACAACACCTCCACTAGCACCAGTGATGGTTTCAATTTTCCCAATGGAGCTTTCCTCAAAAGCCTTTTTAATGATGGCAATATCTTCGGAAATGGAAGATTTAGCTGATTCATACTTTTCAGCAAAGGTATTCAAACTTGTCAATTCATAAGGGTGGTTGATGAGATAATTCGAAATCACTACCATCCGTTCGCTTCTTCTTAACTTCATATGATCATCCTCTAAATTTATTTTTTCTATTATATCACAAAAACAACAAAAAGCGAACTTTTTATATAAAAAGTCCGTCTTTTTTCGCATTTTATAGAAATACTACCGATACCATGAAGGGGAATAAAGCCTATAGTGTTCATACCAACCAACTATTCTCTCAGCTTGCGCCTGCATCAAGGAGATTTGTTCGGGATCTACTTGTTCTGCCCAAGAAAGAGCTCCTAGACTATTTACTGTGATATAAAGAGCAGTGAGTCTCCAAAATTCCTCTGGCATGCATCCTTCAAAATAGGCATCCACCTGACCACGCGCAAAGGCTGGAGACAAATCTGCCGTAAAAATCAATCGATTAAATTCTTCCCAGGGGTCTCCTATATCGTAGCGATCAAAGTCTAAGATTTTTAGTTTTCCATCTCTTCCCAGTAGAAAATTACCTGTATGAAAATCTCCATGATGATAGGCAATCGGTCTCCTTTCAAGCAAATGACGGTTGGCTTGGACAAAGTCTATCATGGCTTGACCATTTGGATAGGAATGACTAGCTGCTTGGTAGGCAGCTAATTTACTGTCAATCTTAGCCTGATAAAAACTGTTCCAGTCGCGCAGACTTTGATCAATAGGCAGACCATGCAGGGCTCGTAAAAACTTTCCAGCCTGACAACCCAATTCATACAAGACAGAATCCGGCAGATCGGAAGCCACTTCATTCATATCCTGACCTTCCACCCATTCATAGAGGGTGTAGACTGACAAGTCATCCACCCAACAGCTTAGTGGCTCTGCCACAGGCAAACCTAGACCAAACAGGTTTTCAACTAATTGAAATTCGACTTTCTTGACCTCAATAGCTGACCGCTCTGCTATTCTCAACAGACCAAAGCGACCATCTTCTAGCTCAACCTTGTACTTTTGGTCCGTGGACCAGCCTTTGGTGAGGGGCTGTCGAGACACTATCCTAACTGCCATTAGTCGATATTAGGCTTATAGAAGGCGCGGTTATCCATGGCAAAGATGCGGTTGGTCATCTCGCCTGGGCCAACCTTATCCAAGGCCGACAGCATCATCATCATTTCCGCATCGATATTGTCAATCATGTGGAGGATTTCCGCCTCCATAATCTGCGGACGGACAGGGCTTCCATACTCCAAGAGGCCGTGGTGGCTGAGGATAACGTGGCGCAGAACAATCACTTCCTCCAGACTGTCATCGATACCCAATTCCATCAAGACCTTGGTAATCTCTTCATCAATCAAGGAAATGTGCCCAATCAGATTGCCACGGACAGTGTAGCCTGTGTTATCAGGGCCTGTCAGTTCAATCACCTTGGCTAGGTCATGAAGCATGATTCCTGCAAAGAGCAGGCTCTTATTGAGCTGAGGATAAATATCACCAATTTTATCCGCCAAGCGTACCATGGTCGCGGTATGGAAGGACAAGCCTGAATAAAAGGCATGGTGATTGGTCTTGGCCGCTGGATAGGAATAAAATTCCTTTTCATATTTACTGTAAAGAGCACGGACAATCCGCTGCCAAGTGGCATTTTCTATGAGGAAAATCATCTGATTTAGGTAGTCCTTGGTGTCCTTGACATCCACAGGTGGTTTTTCCTTGAAATCAGCAGGGTCGTTGGGTTCACCAGCTTTTGGCAAACGAAGAACCAACTGATTGACTTGGGGTGTATTATTGTAGACTTCACGGCGTCCCTGCATATGAACTACAGTTCCAGCAGTAAAATCCTTGATTTTCCCTGGTTGGGCGTCCCAGAGCTTGCCCTCAATCTCACCAGTCTCATCTTGGAAGGTCAGAGCCAAGTAGTCTTTGCCAGCCCGTGTTTGACGGACTTCTGCTGTTTTGATCAAATAGAATCCTTCGAAGAATTCATCTTTTTTCATTTGGTTAATTTTCATTATCTTCCTCATCTAATGGGGACAAGCCAAGCAGTCCCTTAGTTTGATCATCTTCGTACAGGTCGATGGCTCGAAGACTACGCTCGATAGCGTTGGTTCGAGTCGTTAGGAGTTTGTCAATATTGCTGCTGGCCTGATTGAGTTGTTTCTGAGCCTTAAGCAAGAGGTCAGAAAACTTGCCAAATTCCAGCTTGACATTGCCCAAGACCTTGGAAATATCATCGGCCGACCGTTGAATATTGAGGGTTTTAAAGCCGACAGAGAGTGAATTAAGCAGGGCAGAAAGCGTTGTCGGTCCTGCTATCACGATATTTTCCTGACGGCGAAGGTCATCAAAGAAAATGGGATTGCGGACCACTTCTGAATAAAGCCCTTCGGTTGGCAAGAACAACACACCAAAATTAGTCGTTTCAGGTGGATTGAGGTACTTGCTCTGAATGTCCTTGGCAAAACGTTTAATAGCAGCCAAGAGATTTTTCCGATGGAGGTCAATCTGGTCCTTATCCCCACTTTCGTAAGCATCTTCCAAGCGGTAGTAATCCGCCAGCGGAAACTTGGAATCGATTGGCAAGTAGATATAGTCGCCTTCCGTCTGTCCTGGTAACTTGACCGCATACTCCACTCGCTCACTAGAGTCTGAAACCGTGGCAAACTCTCGCTCATATTGACTAGGTGTCAAAATATCCTCGATAATCTGTCCCAGCTGCAATTCACCCATGATGCCACGGGTTTTGGTGCCAGACAGGACCTTGTTAAGACTACCCACATCACGCGCCACCGTCTGCATTTCTCCCAGACCGCGATTGACCGATTCCAATTGCTTGGACACTGTTTCAAAGGAGGCTTGTAGGCGGGTTTGAAGGGTTTTCTCCAGCTTTTCCTCAACCGTCTGCCGCATTTCTTCCAGGTGTTTTTCATTGGACTCCTGAATGGCCTGCAAACGGCGGTCGGTGGCATCTCGCGTTTCCAAGTGGCTCTTATTCAGCTCTTGACGGATGTCTGTTAGCTGTTGGTAAAGTTCCGTGCGGAGTCTTTCCACTTCCTGATGAATGGCTTGCTGCTGTTTGAGAGTTGCATTTTCTAGTTGATAGCCGAGCTGATCAGACAAGTTGTCTGCTGTGTCTTCTGCCTGATCTTGCAAAAGCAGGGCCAAGCTCTGCCATTTTCCATAAAGAAAAACCAAGGCGAGCAAGACCAGTATCAGCAAAATAAGTAGTACAATATCCATCTAATTCTTATCCTTACTGTAGATTAGGACCACATAGCCCTTATCCAGTTGAATGTCTATATCTCTATCTATAAATTCGTTAGAGGAATAGCATTTTTTGAAAAAATAATTGCTGGCATCCAATGGGTACTTGGCATGACAAATGGTCAGGCGACTGCCATCTGACGGCATAAAGGAAATATAAGTCATTCCTTGAATAGGTTGAATGACATGACGTCCTGCAGGTCGAAAACGAACGATGTTCTGACTGTCCACCAATTCAATTTGCTCCATGTAGGGTGCCAAGTCAGGCTCTGCAGCTAGAAAGAGATTGGCCATCATATGATCCATGCGTCCACCCAAGGCTCCGTATATGTGAACCTGAGCCTGCGGATAAACTTTGAACACTTCCTTTAACGCTAACTCTAAGTCTGTGTCATCTTTTTCAGCAGGTGCTTGTAGGAACCGCTCTACTAGATCCTTTATCCGCCCTAATTCTTCAGGTGTCACCGAGTCAAAATCACCGATAGCCCAGTCAAGAGGTAGGGAATGTTCCAATAGACGAAGCGAGCCTGCATCTACCCCTACATAGAGGTCTGCAGGCTCAGGAAGGCAGTCAAATGAACCACCTGCTATTAGGGCAATCTTAATCATGGAGGGCTGCTTTCAATTTGGCAACGTTGGCATCCAAATCGCCTTTGAAGAGGTAGGAACCTGCCACAAAGACATTGGCACCCGCATTTTTGGCTGAATGAATGGTCTTATCGTCAATTCCGCCGTCCACTTCGATGTCAAAGTTCAAGCCTTTGGCTTCACGGAGTTTGACCAAGGCCTCAATCTTCTCAGCTACTTCTGGAATGTAGGCCTGACCACCAAAACCTGGGTTGACCGTCATGAGAAGCACCTGATCCACCAAGTTGAGCACAGGCTCAATGGTCACAAGAGGTGTCCCTGGATTGATGACCACACCCACCTTCATACCAGCGTCACGAATTTTTTGCAGGGTTCCATGCAGGTGAACCGTTGCTTCTGCATGAATGGTTAAAATATCTGCACCCGCACGTGCAAAGGTCTCAATATGATTTTCAGGATTGGACACCATGAGATGGCAATCAAAAACCAGCTTGCTATGAGGACGCATAGCCGCAACCACATCCGCCCCAAAGCTGATATTTGGCACGAAATGACCATCCATGACATCAATGTGCACATACTCCACACCTGTCTTTTCTAAACGTTTGAGCTCTTTTTCAAAATTTGCATAATCTGCCGCCAAAATAGACGGTGCAATCTTATAATGTGACATACAGAACCAACTTTCTATTTGAATTTCTTACTAACCTTGGCATAGGTTTCACGCTGATTTTGGATTTCGCTGAGGAATTGGAGATAATTGTCAAAGCGACTTTGGGAAATGGCAGAGCTGACAACAGCTTCTTTGACTGCACAATCCGGCTCATGGGTGTGGGTACAGGTCCTAAATTTGCAGTTCTGGCTGGCTTCTGCAATCTCTGGGAAACAATCTGTCAGTGCCTCAGCCTCCTTGACTTCATAGTCTAGAGATGAAAAACCTGGCGTATCCGCAATTTTCCCACCGAAGACATTGTAGAAACTGACCGCACGAGTGGTATGGCGACCACGCCCCAGACTATCTGAAATCGCACCTGTTTCCAAGGCTAATTCTGGCGCAATGCGATTGAGAAGAGTCGATTTGCCAACCCCTGTCTGCCCCATAAAGACCGTCACCTTATCCTGCAATAATGGCGTCAATTCCTCCAAACTATAGACAAAAGGATAGCCAATTTTCTCATAGATAGCCTTGAAGGCATCCATCTCCGCCCGTTCTTCTACCAAGTCCATCTTAGAGATATAAATAATGGGATCCATGTCCTTCTGTTCCAAAAGCACTAGGAAACGGTCTAGTAAATTGGCATTAAAATCAGGTTCCTTGGCCGACATGATAACCACCGCCTGATCGATATTGACGATAGGAGGTCGAACCAGACTATTTTTCCGCTCATGAATCTTTAAAATGTAGCCTTCTGAGTTTTCCTCCGCAGAAAAGTCCACAAAATCACCCACGTAGGGCGTTTGTCCCTTCTTACGAAAATTCCCTCTGGCTCTGGTTTGATAAATCTGTCCATCTGCCTCGACATAGTAAAAACCTGCCAAGGCCTTGATAATTCTTCCTTGCAATGAAGACTCCTTTGTGTGTACTTGTTCCTATTATACCAAATTTCCTAAGAAAAAACCGCAAGCGGTTTCGATTTTGCATTTTACTCTAGTCATTTCAATTGAAAAATTGTATAATAAAAAGCAAGCGGAGGTGGTGGAACGGCAGACACGCATGCTTCAGGCGCATGTGCCCATCGGGTGTGAGGGTTCAAATCCCTTCCTCCGCATTATTTATAAAGGATAACCCCAAGTCAAAGTTGATGACTTGGGGTTATTCTTTATTCTGATCATTTGGCTTCAAATCATTTAAGTAATTTTAACCAGATTAGCTTTGAATGCAAGATATGGGCCACAAAAATCTGATGTCTCTCTTTTCATAAGTAGAAAGTTTTTGATTTGCGATAGAAAGCCATATAGTAACAAAGCCATAATCCCCATCCCATCAAGCTAATCGCAATCACCGGTAACAACCACCACTGTTGCTTATAGGATAAGACAAGGGTATTCTGCCCTTTTTGGCTTGTGACTGTTGGAACTCCGATAGTGGAAAGTTTTATATCTTCTCTATTTAACACTTGATGGTTTAGGACCAGCTGGCTATCTTGGTAAACAATAATCGGAACCGCCGTTTCTTCTGCTTCTTTTGCTGTCCATGTAATCACTAACTGATTCCCTTTAACCTGCTTTTCAAAATTATTATTTGGAAGAATAATCTGGTCATGGTAAGCATGATAGGCCTTACGTGTCTCTTCATTTGTTGCAGGTCCGGATTTTTCTTCTAAATTTGGTAAGTAGTCTGGAGTTGATTTCTGAGCAAGATAAATAAATTCACTCAAGTCTGATGAATGGAGAGAATCACGCAATTCATCAGCCGAACCATAAAGAGAAGTATAGATCCGGTGTTGCATAAAGGTATCACTATAGTAGTCCTCTTGGATGTCTTTACCATTTTGATACCATATAAACCCAACTCCGATAAAAAGAGACATTAAAACTATCTTAGAAAAAACTTTTTGCCACTTCTCGGATAGGCGTGTTATTTGCAATCCAACGACAACTAGTAAAAAGACATTAGCGTAAAGGAAAAATCGAGAAGGAAATTGAATCAACTCAATAATGGCAATTCCCTTCCCTGCTACTAATTGCCAAGGAAATAGATTAGTTGATAAAATTAGATATATCGTATAGGTTATAGATAATCCTGCAAGAACCCGAGAATGCTTTTTCCAATTTTTTACCAAAAAGAAAAGAAAAAGTCCAAAGTAGAGTGGCAAGGGATATGGATAGTACAAGAATCGGATTTTGAGGTGAGTGACTGTTGATAATACAAACTTCTTATTCACAAATGGGGGTATCAAAGTATTTGTCACCTCAATATTAATGAGTGGTAACCAAATATTCATTGTTAGCAGTAGGAAAACAAGTATTGATTTGGCAACTTCTCCAACAATCTTAAACTTTTGTTCTGATTTTAACCAACCAAAAAGAAAGATGATTCCATAAGCGATAACTAAGAATAACGTTGACAACATGTGAACCTGCAACATCAACCCTACTGCTCCTGCCATAAGGAAAATAGGAACTTTCTTGGTTTGCAAGAAACGAACTGCTGGAATAAGACAAAGCGGAAACAGTGCCACTCCCCAGCTAGTGAAACCTTGGGATACCCACCAATATTGAATAGAATAAGTTGTCACGAAAAACATTGATAGTAAAAGAGAGAGTGAGTATTTGACCTTAACCTCGCGGAAGAGAACATATAAAGAAGTTGCGCTCAGTGTTCCCAAAAATAAATTAGAAACAATCTGATAGCGGTACCAAGTACCACTCAACAATACCAAGACACTTTGCAAGTATGCAAAATACGGCCCATAGAGAGCATTAACAATTCGACCAGACTGTTGATAGCCATACAAACTGATAATATAAGAGAAATTTCCCTCCTTCAGTTGCATTGCTCCATCATAAAAATGATTGTAATGGAAAATCAAATCTGCTCCTGTTACCATCCCCTTAGTCACTAAATGTGGAACTAATAATAAAATAGAAAAGCCCACAAATAGGCTAATTGCCACAAGGTGGGGATGTTTTTTTTGTAACTTTTTAAACATATTTATACCTTCATGTGAAGAAAAATTTTCTTCTATTTTGTTACCTAAATTCAAATTTATCTACTTATACAGTTGTGGGTGCTACCTCTAAACAAGAATCTACTAACGGAACACCAAAATAATGTCTATTACTCTCCGAAAATCAAAAATATGACTTGGCCAGAGACTTAATGAATATCATATTCAGTGGAGGTTTTTGACCAATAAACTTGAGTTAAGAAGGAAATAGAGTTCTACCTTCGGCTTGGAGACGCAAACACAAATCGATTTATTTCCAACCTTCAAAGGTAAATCAAACTTTTGGAACTAAGCTATTTTTATTTTTCATTGAGTATAAACGAGTATCTAGCACCCTACCTCAAAGGATAAGGCTGGAACAATATTGCCTAGCCTCAGTTCCTTTTAGTATAACAAGCTTTCGTGAGTCAGTCAATGAATAACACAGAAGTTCCACCTCATATCAACCAAGTAAACGAATTCAATTTCATTATGTAAACGCTAAGTATGAAAAGCGAGCCAGCACAACCATATTACTTTACTACAACTTTTATCTGTGTTAGAATACCATAAATTTATTTTTTTAGGAGTTAAAATGAAAACGGCGTTAGTACTAATTGACTTTCAACAAACATTTCGAGATGGGTCTTGGGGTACTTCTAGTAATGATCAGGCCGAAGTCCAGGCAGCTAAGTTACTAAAACATTTTAGACAAAACCAACTACCTATTGTTCATATCCATCATTGGAGCCAGCATCCAGATTCTCGTTTCTATTTTAAATCAAACGGGTTCTCTGCTATTGATATGGTGAAACCGTTGGAAGATGAATTAGTCATAACCAAGACCGTTAACAGTGCTTTTATCGGAACAAGTTTAGAAGCAATTCTCAGAGAACAAAGTGTCAGTCGTTTAATTATTGCTGGTTTGACAACCCCTCATTGTGTATCCACCACCATCCGTATGGCAACAAATTTAGGTTTTTCAGTCACATTAGCAGAAGACGCTACTGCATCATTCCCACTACATGACCATAACGGCAGAATGTTTAGTGCCCAAGAAATCCAAGACTCTACTTTGGCTAGTCTGAACGAAGTCAGGGATAGACAGGGCTTCCCCGCGAATGGAGGGCTGGATGTCAGCCGTCAAAAAATGACAAAAATTTATAGCACTCCTTTTTTACGTCTTGTTATATCGCATTCCCCTTCTTTTCCAGAATATGCAATTCTTGTCTGAATCGGTAATTGGAGCTACTGGTCATGAGGCTAATATGAGGATATTTCCCAAGAATTTCTTTAACATTAGCCAAGCCAATGCCTCTTTCTTGGCCCTTACTAGACTGACCATACTTAAAAATGGACTTGGTATCTATTTTTTCTTTCTCCATGGCATTGTCAATGATTAGAATCGCTTGTCCTCCCTCTTTAAAATAGGCAAATAAAAAACTCGGATGTTCTGCTTCTAAAGAGGCTTCAATGGCATTATCTAAAAAGATAGAAAGCAGGGTAATGAGGTCCAATAATTCCATATTCGGCAAGCCAATCGGCTCAACAATCTCAATGGCCACCTCAATACCGGCATGTCGGGCCTGACCCAGTTTGGCAAACAAGATACTCTTTAAGGCCTCATCCTTGACATTGGCCAAATTTGCCATATTGTATTTGGCATCATAAAATTTTTTATCTGAGTCCTCCAGAATAGATTCATAAATTTGCTTGATCATCGGAAGATCATTATTTTTTATGGATTGAGAAAGGCTGACCAAGATGTTGGTATAATCGTGTCGGAAACTACGAATTTCTCGGTAAAGAGATTCAACATGCTTGCTGTACTCTGCCAAGGATTTTAGTTGCAGCTCCTTTGAACGGCGTAACTCCTTATCCAGTTGGTCCTTGACCTTAAAATTGATATAAATGATTGCTACTATGAAAAAGAACAGGTAGAAAGGAATGACATCGATATAAAGGCTTACGTTAGGGATTTGGAAGGAAAATTGAGCTTCTCGATTCCAAATCATGATAGGATTGATAGCCAGGCAATAAACCAGAAGAAAGGTATTGATGGCATAGACAATTCTCTTGTAAATCTTATTACCAAACACAATATTGATATTCTCAAAATCTATCCGCATGATGCGAATAAATAGAAAATAAACAGGTAGGAATATGAGCAGTGAAATGAGAATA
>ERZ650302.230-NODE-230-length-29027-cov-6.649040_pt1 | contig 29027 bp, 26 predicted proteins | sample MGYA00376238_ERZ650302 | MGnify/ENA primary metagenome ERZ650302 (study PRJEB26733, sample SAMN07839298) | wastewater metagenome | biome: urban; feature: wastewater treatment plant; material: waste water | place: USA: North Carolina | collected 2016-04-28 ... | reverse complement strand
AATTTTTTTAAAATAAATATAACATTCTGACTAACAACGCTTTAAATAAAATTTTATAAAAAAAATTGTTTTTTTTATAGGTCTATTAAAAAATGAAAATTTTGTTGCAAGATGTGTCTTTGTACCCACATTTTTTTCAAAAATGAGTACAAAGACCAATCTTGCTTTTTTTTCAAAAAAGGATGAAAAATTTCGGAACTCATTTTTCTGAGAATTAAAGAAAAGAATTTAAAGTTTTTTTTATTGTTTTTTAATGTTTTTGTTTATTACTATTATCTTTTTTCATTGTTTTATATATCAATAAATCAATCAAATCATTCATTTTATTGCACATTATTTAATTAATCGTCAATTTTGTAATTAAATTAATAAAATGATGAAAAAATATTTATTTGCAATAAGCACTTTAACTAGCTTTTATTTAAATGCACAAAATGGAAGTGTAGGAATAAACACAGAATCTCCTAAAGCAACTCTTCACGTATTGGGAAGTCCTACCGATACATCTAAACTAGACGGCATCATTGCACCAATTATTACTGGGGATGAATTGGCAGCTAAAACTTATGGTACAGAACAAACTGGAGCTATTGTTTATGTTACTGCTTCAGCAACGAATAAGACAGGACAAGTATCCAATGTATCATATCCTGATTACTATTATTTCGATGGAACAAAATGGCTTCCCTTGCACGAACCACTTTATGATGTAGTTAATAGAGGAAATTTTTCTCCAAAATACATTTCCTTTAGTGGCTCTGAAACAACTAAGCAGGGCACATTAGATGGAGCTATTGGTTTTAATCCAACTACTTATTCTTATTATTTTGGAAATATGAATCAAAACCACACTGGCTATTATAACATAGCTCTAGGTTATAATTCTATGCCAAAACTTACAAGCAATCACTACAATGTATCTGTTGGTAGTTACGCAGGCAGTGAACTGACAACAGGACAATCAAATTCTTTTTTTGGTTCAGCAGCTGGTTATAAATTAACAACTGGTGGATGGAATACATTGTTAGGAGAAATAGCAGGACAAGCAATCACTACAGGTAATTATAACACTATAGTTGGAGGTGAAGGTTTGTACAGTAATATTGGATATAAAAACACTTCTTTAGGCTATGCAACAGGATATTGGGATAATACAGGCAATTTAGGCACTTACATCGGTTATAAAGCAGCAATCGGAAATAGATTTGGTAACAACAACATAATGTTAGGAATTTATGCAGGAGGAAAAAATGTATCTGTTGGTGGTGGTGGTGTTGGTACTATGGGAGATAATAATTTGTTCATAGGTACTGGTGCAGGATATAACGATACTGGATTAAGCAATAAATTAATTATTCATTCTAATGGTTCTTTGTCGGGATTCTCCAACACAGCGGAAGGTAATTTTACAACGAATGCAGGTAATTTCAACAACGCTCTTATCACTGGTGACTTTTCAGAGAGATGGGTTAAAATAAATGGTTCTTTTCAAAGCACTAATTCCAATTATGATGTAAACTTTTCTAGTGATGGATATTTGTCTATGGAATCTGGAACATCTTCTACATTAATTACTCCTAATCAAATATATATTAATCAAAGTTTAGGAAATAACAAAAAATATATTAATTTAAGCAATGAATTAAACAGAATAGATATAGGATGTCCTCCATTAGGACCTGGGCTTGTTGGTTTTAATTATTATGGGAATAATTATGTAAACAATTCTTTTGTTCAAAAAAAATATGTTGATGACAAAATGCCAACACCTCCAGCCACAGGAACTTACATATTGAAATCTATCAATGGAGTAATCCAATGGGTAGCCGAATAAATAAAACCTATATTGTTATGAAAAAAATTACTTTATCTGTAATTCTATTAGGTTTTTCTATCAACAATTACTCAGCTCAGCAAGTAACCGTACATATTGAAAATGCAGGAATCTTTTATGTTGAAAAAAACGCTTTAACAAATGTTAAGGGTGGTATTCAAATTAAAGGAAAATTTAAAAATAAGGGGAATGTAATGCTTGAAGGATTTTCTGATTCTGTTTTTAAAACTCTAAAAGAAGATGGTTCAAACGCAGATTTTTCTGATATTAAAAATGGTACATCAGGTCAATTTTTAAATATTTTAAATAATCCTGATAACTACGAATTGCCAAATACAACTACTTTAGGAAATAACTATTCTTATGGTCAATTATATATTAAAGATTTTAATCAATCAAATATTACTGGATTTGCAAGTGCAGAATATAGAAATGTAAATCACGGTGCATATCAGCAAACTGGGTTGCCTTTTTTTCAAAAAAAATTAACTGAACTTAATGATGAATTGGGAAAAAATTTTAGTCCTAATAGATGGACGCAAAACGAAATATTGAAGTGGAACAACAATCAAGTTGTTTTTGATAATTTAGATTATTCTCAACCTTTAGAAGATGCAACTGGTTATTATATTCTTGGAAATAAAAATAACTCTTTAAACTTAAGCTCTGTAACTAGATTGATATCAGGACAACCCTATACTGATGGTTATGGAATAATTAAATCAATTGAAAATGCAGGGCAAGGAATTAATTTTGGGACAAATGGTTCTGCAATTAATGAATATAACGAAAGATATAATTCTTATCTACAAGATGGTTTTGAATTACAATCTTCGATAGGAGGAACTGCTTGGCAAGGGAACTATGGGAAAAATCTTTATCAATTCTCAAATCCTTTTCTTACTAATCTAGATTTAAGAAATATTTTTATTGATGAAACTAACGGAGATAATGTTTATATAAGCAATATCTATGCAATTAGACTCGAACAAGCTTCGGGAACTGTTTCTTATACACCAAACGTTGGAGGGGGTTCTACTTCTTTCAGATATGTAACGTGGGACAGCTCTACCAACTCTCCAGTAGGTGATGTAGATTGGTTAATGGTTCGTCCGTTTGGAACATTTGTTATTAAACTTAAAGATAATTCTATTCCTGGGCAAACTATCAACTTTAATAACCTAAGAAGATTTGCCTATACTCCAAGAACTAGCTCTAGCTATAGTGTCAATGCAGCTAGAATTTCTCAATCCAAAAACACTTTAAAACAATTAGGGATTATTGCTCTTGATGCAGAAGGAAAAGAAATTGGAAGAACCTATTATGTAGTTTCTAAGAATGCCAAATCTGGACATCAAAATCTTGGAAATTTTCAAATATCAGCCAGCTCTAGCAATGTGATAGGTTCATTTGAAGAAAACGCCTTAAATGGAGGTTATGACAACGCTTACACTTCTAAATATTGGTTATACATCAATGAAGCGAACGAAGAGGACTTTCAGGGAAAAGCAATCCCTATGATGATTTATAGCAGCAATGTTAAGAGTTTAAAATTTGAACTAAGAGAAAATGCAGAGCTGTCACAAGAACTGTCTTCGGGAAAATCATTCTTCTATTCAATCAATGGTAATTTGAATAAAGTAAGCCAAAATGGAAATGTACCAGTAAGCGTGAATTCAAGTTTAAGTGTAAAATTATATTACGGAGAGCCTCAGAACACTTTATCGTCAGAAGAAGTACTTCAGCCATCGAGAACTATGGTGGTTTACAATCCTAACATTTCAAAATACTTTGTGAAATTCGACAAAAATTGGAAAACAGCAGATGTATCAATTTTCGATGCTAGTGGCAAACTTATTTCAAAAAACGAAAATGTGAACTGTCATAACGATTTCATCATTGATGCGAATTTAGTTTCTGGAATTTACATTGTGAAAATTACTTCAGACAATGGAGAGAGTACAACATCTAAAATTTTAATGAAATGAAAAAGCTAATATTTCTATTGTCAATCTTTTGGTTTGGACTGAATTTCATAAGTGCAAAAGAGACTTTGCCTAATGAGAATAGTTCTTCAAATCCATTTTATACTGTAAATGAAAAAAATCTTTATATGTATGATTCTTTAGGTTTTGAAGCAAATGACGACCCTCCTCCTCCTCCCGGTGATGGTGGTGGTGGATATACCTCTGGTGCTCCAGCTTCTGTCATCAGTATGTATTTGCCTTTGCTGTTTTTGATTGGAGTTTATATGATATATAAGACAAAAATTAAACCTATTAAATAATATATATGAAATCAGACATGATAAAATTTAGGATTGAAAGAGAAAAAAAAAATCAATGGAAAAAAATTTGTAAAAAAAAAACATATCTCTAACAAGCTTGGTTGTTGATTCAGTTGAAGGAAATTTATTAGAAAATGAGCGCAGAGAAATTTTAAGATTTATTGAAAAGCAAGACAATATTTTTTCAAAAATAGAGAACAATATTAACCAGGTTGCCAAAATCGCAAATGCGCAAAAGTATATTAAGAAAAAAGATTTTTTAGAGTTTTCCGCAAAACAAGATGAAATGATTGAATTAAAGAAAAAGCAAAATGAAATTTTCCTAAAAATATACACTTTACTTGGAAAAGAAATATGATTATAAAAATACTTCCTTCTTCAGGAAATGATTTTCACGGAGTTCAATATAATGATAAGAAGGTTGAAAATGGGAAAGGCGAATTAATGCTTATGAAAAACTTTCCCTCTTTCATCAATGAAGAAAGCAGTAAAGAACAAGTTAGGGATTATTTCAAATCTATTTCAAACAACAAAAGAGTTAAAAACCCTCAGTTTCATGCAGTTATTTCTACCAAGTTTCAGGAACACAGTAAAGAAGAATTGACCAAAGTAGCGGAAAATTTTATGAATGATTTGGGATATGGAGAGCAACCTTTTATTGCTGTTTTTCATAAAGACACAGAAAACAATCACATTCATATAGTTTCTACAAGGGTAAGCAAAGAAACTGGAAAAAAAATAAAAGACAGTTACGAAAAGCTAAAAGCTCAAAAAGCTTTAAAAAATACTTTAGAGAGATTATACGGACTTAATGTAGAAAAGGACTTAAACAAATTATTGAGTTACAAATTTAGTTCCATTGCACAACTAGAATTATTGCTCAAAAGAAATGGATTCAAGTTGTTAGCAAATAAACAAGACGAAACAGCCTTAGACATCTTAAAAAATGGAATTAACGAAAAAACAATCTATGGAAACCAAATAGGATTTAATAATGAGAGAAATCATCATAGAGAAAAGCAAATTAAAGCCATTTTAAACAAGTACAAAGAAATTTATTCTACACAAGTATTCATTACTGAAGATAATAGGGAAAATGAAGGAGTAATACCAGGAGAAAATAATGCAGAAAAAAAGGGACAAGTAAAAATAGAGTTTGAAAGTGAACTTCAGAAAAAAATGAAAGATATGTTTGGGCTAGATATAGTTTTCAATAACAAAGACAATAAAACTCCTTTTGGATATACTATTATAGACCATAAAAGTCAAAAAATATTTAAAGGAAGTGATATTATAAAAATGAATAATCTCTTCGAATTTACTGAAGATAAAATTGACAAGAGAACATTTGAAAGCTTAAAAGACTTCAATGTTATAGATGAAAATTCAAAAAAGATTCTATTGAATTACTTCGCAAAAAATGGTGTCAAAGATTCTATGCTTTTTGAAAATAAAAAAAGAAAAGATTGGGAAACTTTTAAAAAGATACAGTCAGACTTTCGGGAATATTCGAAAACTCAACAGAATCCGAATGTATCAATTATAAAAGGAGACGATGGGAAATTTTATGCTATTCACGAGAAATATCATTATGTAGCTGAATTGAAAACCATAATTGGAGATAAGGACTATCAAACATTTATAAATCCTTCGATTAATGAGCAAGAAACAACAACAAAAAATCAAAAAGCAAATGAAATTATTGAAGGGATAAAAAATATAGGAAAAGAATTTTTAAAAAGTTCTGGTACAGGAACAAGCAAGGATCACTTTAGAACAAATGATGAACTGAAAAGAAAAAGAAAAAAACGAAAATAAATTAAAAAACAATGATAATAACATTTGCTACTCAAAAAGGTGGAACAGGAAAAACAACATTGGCAATTGCATTTTCAAATTACCTTTCTACCATCACGGAAAGAAAAATAACCGCATTCGATTTTGACTTTCAAAAGTCATTTTACAACAAGTGGAAAGAAGACGAATTTCTCGACATACCAAAGTTGTATGATGTTGAAGTAATTTCAGATAACGAAAATCCTTTTTCTGATTTAGAAGCATTAATGGAATTGAAAGAAAGTGAAGATATCAACATTTTTGACTTGGCAGGTACATTAGATGCAAAATATAGTGACTTACTGGTATATAGTGATGTGATAGTTACTCCATTCGAATATTCTGATGTATCCGCTAAATCCACTCTTGTTTTTGTGAATTTGCTTGGGCTTCTAGAAAGTACTGCGGAAAGAGTTTTCATCAGATCAAGATATGATAAAGGTTTTAAATATCCGAATCAAGAAGATATGGATAATGAGATTGAAAAATTTGGCACTTTAATAAACACTCCTGTTTACAAGAGAAATTGTCTGCAAAACATTGATACCAGGAGATTGACTCCAGATCAAAAATATGCCGTTAAAAAACCTTTTCACGAATTAATAAATTTCATTAATGAGGCACTTCAAATTACCATTTAAAGTAGAGTTAGAAAGAAAATACAATGAAATTAACATTGATAATTTTCTAAATGATTGGCAAGAGAGCCAAAAGAATAGAAAAAGTCGCCCGATTATGCTAGACAATGGTTTGCATATGGAACTTGGAAAATTTAAAACTTATGATATAAGCATTAGTGAGATTATGGATTTAGGATTGCGATACGCATTAAGTAAGCAAGAATTCAGAAAGCTTGCAGCAGAAGTAATTGAAATAAAAAATAAGAACAAATAATATGGGAAAATTTTTAATAATAATTGGCATCATCTATTTTCTGTATTACGCAGGGATGATTATTTATGATTTATTCATAAAAAAGGAAGTAGTAGTAAATCCTGATGATACTCAAGTTTTTTCTGTCGGAGACTACGCAGAAGAAAATAGAGAAGAGCTTAAAGCGGTAGAAATTGAAGATGTTGAGAATATTAATACTCCGAAATCCTACATTAAAAAGGAAGTGTCAAGGGTTGATGAAACAACAGAAGAGGCTCCAGATATAGACGAGCTAAGGAAAAAATTTGAAGCTGAAGAAAATATCGATTTTGAAACCTCTCGTGAGGAAGATATTCAAAAAGAGGAGATCATTGAATCAGTGCCACAAAATGGAAAAGATGCTAAAAAAACAAATTTCCATGAACTTTTAAATCTCGCTGAAACGCAGGTACAAGTAGTTGCCAGTCAAGATGGGAGGAAAATATATCAAGTGGATAAATAAATCAAATAGTGTAATTACATATTTTTTTAACCTTTAATTTTTTTTATTATGAAGAACAGATTCAACAAGAAGATGTTAGGAAGAGTGTTAACTGTTGCGTTGGTATTATTTGCCTTAACGCCAGTGTTAGCACAAGGAGCAGCAGCAATCTCTAATGCCAATACTGAGATTAGAAAGTATTGGGATCCTATTAAACTACTGATTCAAGGAATTGGTGGTGTTGTAGGACTTATTGGTGGTTTGCGAATTTACAACAAATGGACTAATGGCGATCAGGACATCAACAAAGAAGTTGTTGGCTGGGGCGGAGCTTGTTTGTTTTTAATTATTGTTCCACAATTTGTAAACTCATTCTTTCAGTAAGATATGGGTTTCTATCTCTACAAGGGGCTTAAAAAACCCCTTGTTTTCTTCGGACTTAAAGATAAATACATCTATTATGCATTAGCATCAGCTGTAGGAGGTCTTATTGGAGCAGCTGTTATCTCTTCTTTTCTAGGGATTTTAGGAACTTTTTTAGGATTAGCTCTAGGAGGTGGAGGAATTGGAATTATTTATAAAATTCAAGATAAAAAAGGATTATATAATAAAACCAAAAATGACAATGAAATACACATTTTTCCCAAAAAAATTAAAGTAAAAAAAAATTAAGATGAAATTAAAAAAACTAAAATTTGACATTCCTTTTATTGGTTATGATTTTGGAAGTGAGAACGGATGGGATTTCGATGCCTTAATTGGAAAATATGGAAACCCAGTAATTGGAATCAAAATTAAAAACGTGGTTGAACAATATTCTGCTGACCCAGATATGTATATTAAATTTCATACAATCTTAAATCAAGTGGTTTCGATTATTGGCGAAAATCGTATTGTTCAAAAGCTAGACATTTTTAGTAAAAAAATTTATAAAGCAGAAAAATCAAAAGAATTTTTACAACAAAAATATTCTGAACATTTTGATGGAAGACTGTACAAAACCATTGATACCATACTTCTATTTACTGATGTAGTTGAGGATAAATTTAAAAAGAAGAATAAGCAATACAACTTTTCAGAAAAAAACTACAAAGATTTAAGAGAAAAATGTCAAAAAGTGTATATGCTTCTGGAACAAAATAATTGTGAACCTAGCTTTCTTTTTGAAAAAGATTTTGAATACTATCTTCGTGGAATACTATCAATGAAATTCTCAGAAGTACCATCTTTTGATAATATAAAATCTTCAAACGAATTTTTGAGAATTGGAAAACAATATGTAAAGACCGTTTGTTATGTAGATGTAGAAAAGATTGAGCTTCCTTCAGAAATAGAACCATATTCTTATTTAGGAGGAAATGGAAGTGCTTCAGATACTGCTGTTGATAATTTTACATTTATCAATGATTTAGAAGATTATAATACAATAGTATATAATCAAATCATTAGTATTCCATCACAAGCTCAACAACAAAGAGATCTTGACAAAAAGAAAAGGAAGCACGAAGGTGCAGCTAACAACTCTCCTTCAAATGCAATTATTGCGAATGAAATAAATGACTTGCTACATAACATTGCGGCTGATGGGGAGCTTATCGTTAACGCTCATTTTTCAATTATATTTTCCACCAATTCTTTGGAAATGATGGAAACTACGCAGTCTTTGATTGAAAATAAGTTATTTACAAAGGGTATAATTACATCAAAAAATTCTGAAAATCAGTTGGAACTTTTTCGAAGTGGTATTCCTGGCAATGCTGTAGAACTTAGAGAATATGATTTATTTATGACAACTTCTGAAGCTGCGCTTTCTTTTTTTTTTAAAGAGAGTTACCCAGTAAACGAAGATTCTAATTTTTATTTACGATTCACTGACAGACAAGGTGTCCCTTTAAAAATAGATCCAGCAGATTTACCAATGAATACAGGAAGAATTAACAACAGAAATAAATTCGTTCTCGGACCTTCAGGTTCGGGAAAATCCTTCCTGATGAACAATATAGTGGAACAATATCTTACTTACAATTATGATGTAGTTATCGTAGATACTGGTGATTCTTATTCGGGAACGTGCAAGTATAAGGGAGGAAAATACATTCAATATACTGAGGAAAAACCAATCACAATGAATCCTTTCTTAGTAAGCAAAAAAGAGTTCAATATAGAAAAGATAGATTTTTTAAGCAATTTGATTTTTCTTATTTGGCAAGGAGCAGATAGTGAAATGACCTCCAATCAAAAATCTATTTTGGATAATGTACTGCTATCCTATTACCACCAATTTTTTAATACAGGTAATATTTGGTATGAACATAAAAATACGGAGGAACTATTAACTCATCTCGAAAAATATAATGTCCATGAAGAAGATATTATTTCAGAATTGAAGGAAGAAAGCCAATCAAAAAACTATTACCAAATATTAGGTATTTCTTTTGACGCTACAACTGAAGAAATTAAGAAAGAAGGTAGAAAGCTTATCGCAGAGGCACACCCTGATAAAAACCGAGATAATCCTGAATATGATGCTGAAAAATTCTATCAGGTCTATGAAGCTTACGAAACATTATCTGATGAGAATAAGAGAAAGATTTATAATGAAACTCAATTGATTCTTATTAAGGCAAATGAGATGATAAAACGCCAAGAGAATGATGACGATTGGGATGAAGGAATAAGAAATGCTGTTATCAAAAAAATTAGAGATTTTGAGAAAAAATTAACCGTAAATGAACTGTCTTTTAATAGCTTTTATGAGTATTGTAGAAAATTCTTACCAATCTATCTCAATAATAAAAAGCACAGAATCAATGAAAATGAATTTAATCAAAGAACGTTTTTTCACGATTTAAAAGATTTTTATAAAGGAGGAAGATATGGAACTACATTGAATGAAAGTGCTGATAACAGTTTATTCCAAGAACCATTTATTGTATTTGAAATAGATAATGTGAAAGAGAATAAAAAATTATTTCCTATCGTCACTCTTATAATTATGGATACGTTCATTCAAAAAATGAGATTGAGAGAAGACCGCAGAAAAGCACTCATTATAGAAGAAGCTTGGAAAGCAATCGCAAGTAAATTGATGGGTGGATATATTGTTTATCTCTATAAAACTGTAAGAAAATTCTGGGGAGAAGCAATTGTTGTAACACAAGAGTTAAATGACATTATTGGAAATGCTGTAGTTAAAGATTCAATTATAAGTAATTCAGATACATTCATTCTGCTTGATCAAACCAAATTCAAAGACAATTTTGAAAATATTTCATCATTACTTTCTCTCAATAAAGTAGAACAAAATAAAATTTTCACCATCAATAATCTCAACAATAAATATGGGAGAAGTCGTTTCAAAGAATTTTATATGAAAAGAGGTAGTAAAGGAGAAGTCTATGGAAATGAAGTATCCCTTGAACAATACTTAACCTACACTACTGAAAAACCTGAAAAGTCTGCCGTAGAATATTACGCAAAGGCATTTGGAAATTATGATGAAGCTTTAGAAAAATTTGTTCATCATTTAAGCATTTTCAATGATAAGATAGGAAATATGGTTTCACTTATCAATTTATATAAAAAGCCACTCAATAAGAAGGTTTTGAAATTTTATAATGATTTGAGATTAAAAAATATAGGTCAAAACCCATTAAAAATTATTGAGCAAACAATGAAAGACGAAAACATTTCTTTTGAAGAACTAATAAATGTTAAAAATTAAGAATATGAAAAAAATTAAGTTATTAATTTTTGTTCTAGTTAGTGTTTTTGGATTCTCCCAAAACACTTATATAGACCCGACAACGACTTTAGCGTTGAAGCTTTATTCTGATAATCTGGAAAAGCAACAACAAAAAACGGTTGATGAACAGACAAAATTACAAAAAGCGCAAGCTTGGGTAGCAACTCAAATGGCAGTTGCCAACAATATTCAAGAAAAAGTTCTAACAGGGTTAAGAGAAGTTTCAGGAACTCTTCAGAATGGAATTCAGATAAAAAATATATACAGTGACTTAGAAGATTGTGCGAACTATTCTGCTGATATCTCAAGATTAGTAAAAACACACCCTCAATTTTCAATTTTTGGTGCAAAAGCAACTGAAAAATCATATCAACAAATTCTAAAGATTGGAACTGATGTATCAGATATTTTAGCCTCTGGAGAATTAAATCTTGCTACAGCTGGAGATAGATATCGTCTCATTTTTGGAATTTCCGAAAATGTAAAACAATTAAAAATTTGGCTAATCACAATAAAATTGAACCTCGAAAGAGCTGAAAGATTAGGATTTTGGAAATCAATAAATCCTTTTCAGGGATATATCAATACCGACAAGGATATTATTCGAAATATAATGGATAAATACAAACATAATTTTTAAAATTAATATAATGAAAAAGTTTTTGTTTCTGCAATTGGTACTCTTCTTTATTCATACAATTTTAACTTCAAGCGGGGGAAGCGCCACTCCTCCTTGGGCAAAAGAAAATGTTTCATTTCCTATGATGAATCAAGAAATTAGACATTCTATGCAAGAAAATGGAAGGCAAAAAGAAATGAAAAAAGTACAAACAACGAATACTATTACTGAAAACCAAAATAAGAACCAATGGTCAAAGCTTAAAGAAACAAGTAATAAGATTCAAGATAGATTAAGAATAGTTTCGTTTGCAATGCAAGCTATTCCAACAGGGGTTGTCATAACCAGAGAAGCAGAGAGAATAAAGGAAACGCAACAAAGAATTATCAATGAAATCAATACTGCACCATATTCCTTAGTTGTAGCTCTTCCTCTTCAGATACAATTTGTTGATGATTTGCAAATGGTAGTAAGGTTATTAACTGGAATCGTAATTTCTTATGGAGCAATTAATCAGATGGAAAAATCTGAAAGAAAAATTTTACTTGATTATGCTCTTCAGGAAGTGGAAAATCTTAATAGAAGTTCATATTTCATGCTGGTAAAAATCAAAGACATTAAAGAAAAAATTCAATGGAAAAAAAATGTTCTTGAATACTATAGGAATAGAGATGCACAAGTGGTAAAAGACATTATAGGAGGAATTAAAAAATTTTAGATATGAAAAACTTTTGCATTATTTCTTTAATTCTTTTGGGAAGTTATTTTAACTCTCAGACTGTAGTCCTAAATGATAAACTTTTGTTACAACTAACAAAAAATCAAACGGTAAGATTAGCAAGTAACGAATCTTTTCTCACATCTTTTGAAAAGCAAAGAAAAGCGTACAATGACATTAATAATAAAATAACACAAGCAATCGCAATACAAGAATATATTTACCAACAATTAGTCAATGTTAATTACGCAATAAAACAGGGTAAGCAATTAATATATGTTTATAATTACTTTGGTGAGATAGCTCAAAATCTTGAAGAGCTAAGAAAACTCACAACAAAAAATTTGCAGTATGCACCTTTATTGGGACGGTATTATTATCATATAGCAGAGGAATGTGTGAAATTAAAAAAAGAAGTTGCGGATGAAATTATGAAGGAAGACAATGATTTTTTAATGGATCCATATGATAGGCAAATCCTTCTAAATAAGATACTGGATAGAGCTAGAGAAATCAATGGAACTATTTTGTATATCAATTTAGTCCTTAAAAATGCTAAAAAAACCCCATACATATACCAAGTTCCCTGGCTCAATAATTATGTCAATTTAGATAAAGTAATTATCAATGATATCATTCAAAAATATCAAGTCCTTAAATATTAACGATATTATGAAAACAGAAAAAATTTTATTAGTTCTCTTTATTTTATTTTCAGGATTCTTTTTCTCACAAAATAAACTTAATGACCCATCTATTGTAGCACAACACAAACGTCAAGTTTACGAAAGTTGGGGGGATTTCAGACCTTATCCAAAATATGTATTAGGCATTCAGACCAATTTTGCTTACGCAACTATTTGGGGATGGCTATCTCCATCTATCAATCGAGACTATAAAGATGGAGCTGATATTAGACCTTTAAAACCTACAGGACTTGAAGTGCAAAGACTAGCGGAAGTAGAAGTGCAAAGAAAGGAAGCTGAAAAAATTAAGATTGAAGTCGATACCATCTATAAAAGAAATTTACAAGACTTAGCTCATTGGACTTCTGCTACAGTAGATGCTGATCCTCTTTGGTTGCTATACTACAAAAGAATGCTGACCCCTTTGAAAAATTTTCCTGACAATCCGCAAAGTTATAATGATTGGTTAATAAAAGATAATGAAACATATCAATTGATGATAACTACAGGAACAATAAAAAGGCTACAGGAACAATTGGATCTACTCAAGGATAAATACAAAATTTCAAGAACGGTTGATATGCCAAGAGGAAAAAGGTTTTTGTTATATCACGAAACTTTAATCGGCTGGAGAAAGTTTATGAGTGAATTAAAAAGAAATAGTCAACAATCAACACTTGCTTTAGATTATAAAAAAATAATAGATGGCTTTAGAAATAAAAAAAATGAAATATCGGCAAAGTCTAGAACAGATAAAGAAATCGTACAAAATATAATGATAGAATATAAACACCAATTTTAGTTATGAAAAAATACTTAACATTTTTAATATGCACAGGATTGATTTTCTTACCAATCGTATTGTTTGGTCAAACTTCCTCCACAGGTAGTACATCAAATTTACTCCAATTTTTAAAAGGCGATGGCGCTTTTGAAAAATGGTTTATGGAGGCTTTCACTAAGTTAGATACTACCATTTCAGAAAATGCTACTGCTGCTAGAATGCTTGGTCAATCTATTGGAGGATTAGGGGCAATGATGTATCTAAGCTATTTAGGATGGCAGATGCAAGAAGGTGCTAGACCTTGGGAAGTAACACCAATGATTAGACCTTTTATAATAGGATGCATACTAATGTATTGGACAGGATTTACCAATATGATTCAATATCCCCTACAAAAATTAGCAGAACCTTCAGCAGCAATTTTTAGTGATATTGAGAATAAAGCTAATGATTTGAGAATTAAAAGATTCGAAAAACAAACACAACTCTTAGATGCTTTAATTAAAAAAACAGCGGAAGAAGAAGCGAAACAAGATGCAATTGATGCTGCACAAAATAATGCAGATGATAGTTGGATTGATGTTTCAGAAGGGATGGACAAATTATTAGCTCCTATTAAAGAATGGTTTCTACGGATGGATTTTAAAACTCAGAAATGGACAGCGGAAGTTTTGGAAGCCATATCCTTAACAATTCTCCGTGTATGTGTTTATTTAATATTTTTTATACAAAAAATATGGGCGTATGTTCTTATAACTCTAGGACCGATTGCTGTAGGAATGTCTCTTATTCCAGGTTTTGAGAGTTCCCTGCAAAACTGGATATCCAAGTTTATCAATATCAATCTCTACACCTTTGTCGCCTATACAATTATCAACATCGGACAGCAAATGATTATGGCAGGCTATCAAATGGAAATAGACAGATATGATTTACTTATTAATAATGGTGCTATTACTGATTTAGATATGCTTCAAGTTTACATTTCGAATAACGGAATGATACACACAGTACTTTTTCCTTGTGTTGCATTTATTGTTACTGGCATAGGTGTATTAATGACTCCAAGTATTGCAGATGCCATTGTACAGGGTTCAAGCGCTCATATAATGAGTAAAGCCAAAAGTGGAGGCTCAACAGTAGTTTCTGCAGGAAAATCAGGTGCTAAAACAGCAGGTGCTGCAGCTTCAGGAGGAGCGACTGCGGTAGCTACAGCAGCAAAAGAGATTTCAAAGGCAGTGAATAGTATGAAAACAAAATAAAATATTGAAATGATAGTAAAAAATATTGAACAAAGAATTAAGGTAAACAAAATGATATCGATAGCTACCATTTGTTTTGCTATTATTATTGTGATTGCAGGATTTGTTTTTTCTTACAAACTGGTACAAGATTCAAGAAAATCAATTTATATAATTGATAATGGAGTTCCTGTATTGGCAAAGCAAACCGATGAATTACTCAACAGACCTGTGGAATACAAAGCTCAGATAGAACTATTCCATAGATTATTTTTCACTTTAGCTCCAGATGACAAGTTTATTAAAGAAAACATTGAAAAAAGCCTTTACATCATTGATGACAGCGGAAAAAAAGAATATGCTAATCTCAGAGAAAAAGGATTTTATAATCAATTGATTTCTTCTAATTCAATGGTTACGGTACACGCAGATTCCATAAAAATTGATTCTGAAAAAAGAAAATTTATTTACTATGGAAAGGAGACAATCAACAGAAAGTCAGCCATCATTATTAGAAATTTAATAACAGAAGGATTTTTTGAAGATATGATACGAAGTCCTAATAATCCTCACGGAGTATTACTCAAAAACTGGAGAATCATTGATAATACAGAAGTATCTAACGAAGCTAAATATAACTCATTTTAATTATGAATAATATGATTGATAAAATTAAAAAGGAATACAATGAAATTATTGTATGGTTAAAAGCAAACCCTAAAACATTTTTCAAATACTCTTTGATTATTTTAATTGCTTCGTTTTGCATTTCTCTTCTGCAATTTTTCTTATTTCCATCGAAAGAAATTTATACAATACAAGTTCCGCCACTATATTCTAAAAGTAGCAATATCAAACAAAATGAGATAATAAAGGAAGAAAAAATGGGGAAAATTGTAAGGGAACTACAAAAGTATAAAGAGAAGAAAGACAACGGAGAATTAAACCAGTCTGATAGTATTAGAATAGACTATTTATTTAACGAATACCAAAAAATTAAAAATGGAAATTAAAAAACTCAATTTTAAACAGCCAAAATACATTATTCCTCTAATTGTTCTACCATTTGTAATGTTTTTTGGATATCAAGGAAATCAGATGCTTTCTAAAGATGATAAAAAAGAAATTAAGAAAGATGAATTATCAACTTCATTAGGAGAAACACAAGATTCAATTTTATCAAAAAATGAAGCTTATGACCAATTTTTTGAAAAAAAAGATGATAGAACAATGCTCGATGGACTAGATAAAGAGAATGATTCAATGAATATTTACTCAGATAATCTAGATGCCAAACAAAAAAGATACATAGATTCTTTAAATTATGTGAGAAAGCAGCAAGAAAAGAGAGATAATGAAATGAGAAAATCCTATTATAATCCAACCGCACCTAAATATAGCAATGATGATAAAGATTATAAGCGTTCTGCTGATATTATTAGAATGTTAAATGACGGAGGTTCTGGCAAAACAAGTCAAGATAAGTATGACAGTCGTACAGCCGATAATTATTACAAAAAGGATAATTCAGAAAATGACCCTGTAAAAAATTTAAAAAAGCAAATGCTAATGATGGATTCGTTAGAAAAATCTAGAGATCCAAAATTCCAAGCTCAATACAAGGCAGAACAAACTTTGAAAAAGAATAAAGAAAAAATGGAAAAATTTCTTAATTCTTCTTTAACCGTAAAAAAAGCAGGAATTAGTAATGAGTTTAATACAATCTCTGTAAAAAAAGAACCCAACTATGTAAAAGCGGTCATTGATGAAGATATAAAAGGCTACTTGGGAAGTAGAATTAGATTTAGGTTGTTAGAAGATGTTCAAGCAGGAAGATACGTGATTCCCAAAGGAACAATATTATATGGTCAAATTTCTGGATTTACGCTACAAAGAGTGAACTTAAATGTGGTTTCTGTATTAGTGGATGGAAATATTCTTCCTATTAATTTGTCTGTATTTGACATTGATGGTATGCAGGGACTATATGTACCAGCAAGCGCATTTAGAGAAATGATGCGTGAACTCGGTACTAATTCCGTACAAGGCACAACTTTAGAAAGTGGTTCAGAAAGTTTTTTCACAAGTATGGCTTCCAATTTATTTAGCTCAGCTTCACAAACTATTTCAAATATTATTCGTAAGAATAAAGCCAAACTAAAATATAATACTTACATCTATTTAATCAACGAAAAAGAACTTAAAGAAAATGAAAACAAATAATTTAAAAATGAGAAACGCATTACAATTATTATTAATACTGTTCATTTCAATGTTTGCAAATGCTCAAACTGAGTTAAAAGAACAGAGAATTAATGACCTTCCTACTATCAATATGTCCAATGGAGTCAATATTCACTTTATTTCACCTGAACCTGTACAATTTGTTGATTTATCAACTTATAAAATGATAGGAGATTTACCTTCTGAAAATATTGCAAGAGTAAAAATATCAGACAAAAACGTGAATGATTCTCTTAATTTGAAAAAAAAGGAATTAACATTTTATCCAGGAGAAGATATCGGAATTATAACCGTTGTTGGGCAATCTTTTATGGCTCAATATAGAGCTATTTATGCTCAAGAAGGAAATAAAAACATAATCACAAATATTCAGATTCAGCCTGAAGATATGCAGCCCTTGGAATTTCCAAAAACTAAATTCTCAAACTTAGAACTAAGAAAATTTTCAATGGATATTTTAGGAAAGAAACAAAAATCTCCAATAAGAGAAGAAAAAAATCTTAAACTTAAAATGGAATTAAACAATGTTTATGTAATGAGTGATTACATTTTCTTAGACATCACTTTTGAAAATGAAAGCAATTTAGGATATAACATTGATGGAATAAAATTTTCCATAGAAGATAAGAAAATTTATAAAGCCACCAACAATCAAAGCATAGAAATAGAGCCTGTATTCAAGTTATTTGATAATAAAATTTTCAAAAAAAGGCTTCATAACATCTATGTATTCAAAAAATTCACTTATCCAAATAGTAAGGTTTTGATCATAAGATTACTCGAAGAACAAATCTCTGGTAGAACCATAGAGATGAAAATCAAATATTCTGATATTCTCAATGCTGATACATTTTAAAATGGAAAATTTAATTCCTTATGTCACAAACGCAGAATTGCTTTTGACCATATTATTTATTCTTCTCCTGATACTTTACTTTTTTGAAAATAAAGAGAACATAAAAAATGAAACGGAAGCTAAAATATATAGAGAAAAGTATAATGAAATAAAAGTTGATTTTTCCTTGGTGATGAATGAATATAAAGAAACTCTCGGTCTTGCAAAGGAAGCAGTAGAGATAACGAAAGAATTAAAAAGAGATTGTGAGGGTTTAAATATTGATTATACTGATATTTTGGAAAAAATGAATTTTTGGAAAAATAAAGCCAATAAATTACATAAACAAGTAAAATATTTACAAAGAAAATGCAAGAACAACAACACCAAATAAAAATATACGGATTTTTCCAGAAAATGGTTTATGCCACTGTTACTTTGGAATGCTTAATATTATTTTATGTTAATGCTAATATTCCAGTACTTTCAAATCTGTTGAAAAGTTTTTCTAAAATGGGATTCTTTTCGCCTCCTATTACTGCAAAAATTGCGACAATTGTCTTAATAGCCTTAGTTGCTACAGGAACTAAAGCAAAAAAGAAAAAAGACTTAAACATTGTTAAAGCTATCATTATTCCAATAATTATTGGGATAGCTTTAATGTTTAGTTCTTTGGCTTTTGTAGTTGAAGCTGGAGACACTACAATCCCCAAAATTTTTCCTGGCTTTTCATTATATCAAATCATATATGCAACATTGGCTATTCTAGGAACAATATTTACTCAGGTTGGAGCTGATTCGATTTCTAAATATATGCAGAATAAAATGGGGAAAGATAGATGGAATGTAGAGGAAGAATCTTTCGATCAAAATCAGGAATTAGTAGAATCCGAAACAAGTATTAATATTCCTTATGTCTTTAGATATAAAAAGAAAAATAATAAAGGGTGGATCAATATCAATCCTTTCAGAGGAACTATGGTGATTGGTGTACCAGGTTCTGGAAAATCTTTTGGGATAATTAATCCCGCTATTCGACAAATGATTGCCAAAAATTTTTGTCTCTGCATTTATGACTTTAAATTTCCTGACCTTGGCAAAATTGCTTATTATCATTATCTATTGAAAAAAAGTACAGATGAAAATTACAAACATAATTTTTATGTAATTAATCTTGATGATGTAGAAAAATCAAAAAGAATTAACCCTTTTAAAAAGGAATACATAGGTACTTTAGCAGAAGCGCAGGAAATGGCAGAATCAATGGTTTCTGCACTTCAAAAAGGGGGTGCTTCCGCAGGTGGTGGTTCTGAACAATTCTTTACACAATCTGCAATCAATTTTTTATCATCTTGTATCTATTTTTTTGCAACGTTAGAAAATGGAAAGTATTCAGACTTACCCCATCTTCTATCATTTATGAATAGAAGTTATAAGGAAATATTTGATTCTTTATTTACCCACGAGGAACTTCATTCGCTACTTTCTCCATTCAAAAGCGCATATGACAATAAAGCTTTTGACCAATTGGAGGGACAGGTTGGTACATTAAAAATCTTCCTTTCTCGATTGGCAACAAAAGAAAGTTTTTGGGTATTCTCTGGAGATGAAGTAGAACTGAAAATAACCGACAAAGAAAATCCTTCCATTGTTATTTTGGCTTCAGACCCAGGAACACAAGATATTAACTCCGCTCTTTATTCTTCAGTTCTTAATAGAATTTTAAGATTGATAAATTCAAAAGAGAATATGCCCGGAGGAATTATAGCAGACGAATTTCCAACAATCTATATTCATAAAATTGATAATGTAGTGGCTACAGCTCGTAGTAATAGAGTTGCTGTTATGCTTGGTCTTCAGGAAATACCACAATTGAAACAATTTTATAAGAAAGAAGTTGCCGACACTATTTCATCTATTGTTGGTAACATACTTTCTGGAGCTGCCAGAGATAAAAATACGTTGGAATGGCTAGAAAAAATGTTTGGGAAAATAAAGCAAAAAACCTACTCTCAATCTATATCTCAACAAGGAACAACAACTAGCATTAACGAAAAAATGGATTTTATGATTCCTGCGGGAAAAATTGCAGCATTGAGAACTGGTGAAATGGTAGGGATGATTGCTCAGGGAGAAGAAAATGATACTGAAGAATATAAAACTTCTGCAATCAGTGGTAAAATAAACCTGGATATGACAAAAATTAAAGAAGAAGAAAAGAACTACATCAAAATGCCTACTTATTATTCTTTTAAGGATAAGCTAGGAGCTGATAGAAAGGAGGATGTTTTAATGACCAATTTCCGCAGAATTAATAAAGAAATTGAGATTCTAGTAAATGAATTTGTAAAATAATAAAAATGAAAATTTTAATCAAGTATTATAAGAAATGTCAGTTTCTATTATTGCTATTTATTAGCCTAATAGGCTATAGCCAATTCAATACGCTAAAACCTATTAATGAAAAAAAAACAGAAGAAAAAATATTTAAAACCAATGAACAAGAAAATTTAGAAAAAATAACGCCAAAAGAAATTCAAAAAAAGAAGAAAAAATCTTTAAAAGAATTGCTAAACATTACGACAAAGTCAGATCTGAAAAATGAAATAGATTCTCTAAAGAATTTAATCAAAGTAATGGGCACTAAAGAGAGTTCAACCCCAAAAAATGAATTAAAAAAAATTAAAGATTCATTATTATCACTACTTCAAAAAGAAACACAAATTCAAAATAATAAAGTAAGAGATACTCAAAAGATTGACCTAAATAATGAATATAAATTTTCTAAAATTTCAATGCCTCTCAAAGAAGAGTTAAGCGTTTCTTCACCATTTGGAACTCGAATTCATCCGATTTTCGGCAATGTAAAAATGCATAACGGAGTTGATTTAGAAGCTAACTATGTGTTAGTATATTCAGTATTAGATGGTATAGTTACAGAAGCAGGTTGGGACGAAAATGGGGGCGGAAATTACATTAAAGTTTTACATTCTAATAGGTTTGAAACCTCTTATCTGCATCTATCTGAAATATACTACAAAGTAGGAGAAAAAGTTAAGGCAGGTTATATTATTGCTAAAAGTGGAAATTCTGGAAACTCGACTGGAGCTCATTTACATTTTGCAGTAAAAGAATTTGGGAGATACATCAATCCAATTCAATTTTTAAACGATTTAAAGAAAGCTAACAATTTAATAAATACATATTATGACAACACAAAATTTGCCAACAGATGATTTAAAAAAGTACGGAATATTTAATTCTGATAATACTTTCACAAAAAAACTTTCTGAAGAAGATATTCAGAAATTTCTTTCTGGTGACATTATCATTGCAGATAATGACAAACACAGAGTTACTTTTCAATTAAAAGAACAAAATTCTAAATTGAAGGTAAATGTATTTGAAAGAGATAAAAGCATTTCAGAATTGCTCATTAACAGCAAAAATGAAATTCAATATTCTGATACTATTTCAAAATACAATATCAATGAAGAAAAAACTGCTGCTCAATTATCTTGGACTAAATCGGCTTTTATTTTTGATGAAAAAAATCAAAATATAGTTGAGTATGATATGATTAAACATGCTCCAATAGTTACACAGATTATTGCAGAAAGAAATAAAGCTGAAGAAATTAATGTTTACAAAACCGAACTAGAAAAACTTCAATCTTTTCTCCAGGATAAAATTGATAAATATCCTGAAATAGCTAAAGAAATTACGGACAACTTAAACATTGTGTCTAAAGAATTAAACAATGTTAATAGCATTTCTCCTGATAAAACACAATTAGAAAAAGGCAAAGAAACTGAAATTCATCTAGATGTCAATGACAAAGATTTATATGAAGATGCAAACAGAATGAGGGAAGAAAACGAAGAAATTGAAGAGAACGAAAGCCAGGAAAGACCACGAGGTTTTAGAAGATAAATATTGTACCCAAAAAATCCTAATCGTATGAGCATTGAGTTAGAAATAGGGGTTTATAATGAAGATAAACCTATAAATTTCGAAAAAAGAAATTTTGATACCATTGATGAAGCAATTGGTACAATAGAATTTATTAAATTAGGCTATAATTATTTCAAAAATGGTGAGATTCTTGCTGTACGATTAGGAGAGGGAAAACAAACTTACCTTATTGATTTTAATTCAAAAGTTCCAATTTTAGAACTTAAAAAAGAGTTGTTAAAACATTATAACTTAAATGAAAATGAAAAGATTGCAACAAATAAAGAAAAGGAAAAGATTTCAATTAATTCAAATTTCTTGTTTAAGGAAGATGAAAAAACAAAATATGCAAAAACATCCTCTGGAGAAAGACTACCCTTCAAACTTTTTAAACCCTCAGATTCTGGTGTCAGATCCAATTTACTATGGGAAACTCAAAATTCAGAACAATCCACAGATTTTGCATTAGTTGAAAGAAGATTTGCCGAAAACAACAGTTTAAAGTTTTTAGGAAACGAAAGAATTGAAAGTTATAGCGATATTGCCTGGCTTTTCAAATCTTTAGAAGATGAAGCAATAGAACACGCTTTTTTAGTTTATCATTTTAAAGATAAAGATTATTTTGTACAACATATATCTTCAGGAGTTTTTGATGCAGCTTTTGTAGATAACAAATTACTTATAGCTAATATTCTTGAAGCTAAACCCACCGCAATCACATTAGTTCATAACCATCCTAGTGGAACTCTTAAAGCATCAAGAGCTGATGCGCTTTGTATTGACAATTTAAAAAAGGCTTTAAAATATTCTGACATTGAAGTTAATCACGGCGTGATTATCAATCTAAGAAGTGGTAAGTTTTTAATATTTGATGAAAATCTCTATAATGAGATAAAACCTTATCAAGAAAACAAAAACCCTTTTATTGAAATACAACCCTACTCTTTTTCAAAACAAATTTTGGTGGAAAATTTTCAGCCAATTAAAGTCAAAAATTCTGAAGAAGTAGCAGCATTTATTACATCTCAGAAATTTGGAATATCCGACAAAACTGAAATGTTAATAATGAACACGCAAATGAATATTGTCGGAAAGTTTATTATGCCACCACAAAGTCAAGTTGAGTTCATTATTGATAAAGTTACAAAGTTTGGTGGGAGCAACTGCATTATCTATGGAAACAATATTACCCCTGAACAAATTAATTTCTATAACGAACGTTTACGCTACTCTAGAATGTCAATTCTTGATGGCATTTTACTTAAAAGTGAAAATGGGGAAAAAATTTTTGAATCATTTCAAGATTTAGGTCTCCTTAATAATGACAAAATAGTCTCTGAAATACGATATCAAGTCAATGAAAACAATAACAACCCCAAAAGCAATAAAGAAATGGAAACCAACTTACCTGCAATTACCATCAATGTTACTGATGGAAAATTCAATATAAAAGAAGTAAAAAATTTCGAAAAAACATCTGAAGTAATTGAATTCTTAGATAAATATAAGTTTGAATTTGACAAAAACTTAATGCTCAAAGACAACCTTTCGAATTCTAAGATTATGATTAATAATGATGCTACTAAATTTAAGGTAATCTCTGATTTCTGGGCAAAAGAACTGAGCTACAAAACTGATTTAAGCAAAGGAATGTCTAATACGCAGATAGACGAAAAACAAGCAGAATATTATCGGAATTATGAAATTTCTGCTAAAAAATTGGGTATTGCCATTACACCGTTTATTCATAGCAGTATTGAAGATCAAAAGGAAAATGACTTCAAAAAAATTCTAGAGACTAATTTTTCTGATAATGATTATAATAAAATTCAAAGTAATTATTTCAATGCTTTAAAATCTAACAATGCTGAAGCTTTGATTAAAGCTGATGATTTTTTAGAAGCAAAAATGCAAGATGCTAATGCAAAACTATTTGTTGATTTGAAACAACATTTTTTAGAGAGTGCAGAACAAAAAATACAAGCCAGTCAAGACGAAAATCCTTTATTGTCATTTGGAAGAGATAGTCAATATATAGATGATATAATGGATGATATAGAAAATGGCAATGGAGATTTATGGAAAAAAGAAAAATACCTAACTACAAATGAAATCTACGAATTGATTCCTGAAGAAAGAAAAGGAGATGATTTTCATATTAAGGTTTCTAAAGAGGAAGCTGAGTTTTTAGTGAAAAATGACTTTATTGATAATATTATGAATAAAGAGTATGGTGATGATGATGACCATTGGGTAGGAATGACTAAAGATGACCTTGATGAAGAAACGAATAGATTTGATGATGAATATCAAACTTTTGAAATTTTCTTACATCCTGCAACAAAAGAACAAATTCAAACTATTTTCAATGGATTAGAAAGCTTTGAAGCAAAACAAGAATTAAATAATCAAATCATTGGAGGAAAAATAAAAGATATTGCTACTGAAGTAATTCAAAATCCTGAATCATTAAAGAAATATGATCAAAATACGCAAAATGTAATTAACTTATATATTAACCAAAATCCAAACATTATGGAAAACAATTTCGACCAAGAAAAGTACCTAAAAGACCAATTAAAGTATTTAGGTTTCGGTGAAGGAGAAAAACTTCACAAAGATTTAGCAGATGGAATTAATTCTGCCGAGAAAAATTTTGAAATTAAAACAACAACGGACAAAGCGTTGCCTGGCAATGAAGTAAACTTTACTCTTAAATTTAGTAAATCTGAACAAGGAGGTGTTTTTTTCAATTCTTATGACGCTGCATTGAAAAATGACAAAGTTGATATTTTACAAAATTTCAAAGTAAACAAAGACAACAGCTTTACTGCAAAAGAAGCTATCAATTTACTTGAAGGTAGAGCTGTCAAGATTGAATTCAACAATCCAAAAACAGAACAAAAGGAAACAGCTTTTGTCAAGCTAGACCTAGCAAAAGAAAAAAACCAATACGGAAACTATGATTTCCAGTCTTTCCATCAAAATTACGGTGTAGATACAAAGGAGATTGTGGAGAAGTCTAATCTTGTTTTTGATAAACCAGAGTACAAAGACAATGTTATAAAATCATTGGAAAAAGGTAATGTTGTAAAAGTAAAATTTGAACTAGACGATAAGGTAATCGAAGGAAAAGCGGTTCTAAATCCTCAGTACAAAAATCTTAATCTTTATGACAACGACATGAACAGAATTAATACAAACAAGCCTATTCAGGGTTTGGAAAATGAAAACGGACAGCAAAAAAGCAATGTTCGTGAGCAAAGCATTTCCAGAGGAATTTAATCAATAAACATTCCATTCATTCATTTCCAGAGCGATAAGTATTATTGCTTATCGCTCATTTTCTAAAATTTCTAATACTTAATTCAATGAAAAAAATACTTATGGCATTTTTAATGCTACAGGGAATCTATTTCCTTATTTCTTGTAAAAATGAAATTAAATCTGAAAAAGGTTCAATTGATATCATCTCCAATGTTTATTTCAATGCTTCTAAAAATTTGGATAATGTTCAAAGTTTTCACGTATCTAGATTAAATTATAAAAATGATACCATCTTAGAATTTGTTCCCGACTTAACAGAACCAGGACTAATTAATGCAACCTATTTAATTTCTGATAGTACCTACTACGAATTGCCTAATGCTCAACAGTTAATATCTGAAGTTAAAAAAAATCAAAAGGCTAAATCTGTTTATAAAAAAAGAAGTGGGGCAATTTTCACAAAAGATTGGATTCCTAATTACCAACATCGAAGAAAACTTTCAGATACTATTTTGTTTAACAAAAAGTATTTAAGATTTGAGGTTAATTCTCCATTTAGTTATACTAGGTATTATGTAAACAAAACGGATACAATCCTTCCCTATTCATTGTATAAACAAGCAGATATAGACTATAAAGGAAGGATAGAAAGAATAGATTCCTATAATAAAAAACAAGACATTTTTGTTACGCTACAGCTCATCCCAAAGAAAAATTGGGACAAAGAAGCGCAAGATTTTTTTGAATTTAATCAGTTTGCTAATAAAAAAAATAAAAATTAAATATGAGTGATTATTTATCTAGCGATGATATAAAAAAAATTGAGGATTCTGTTTCTGTCATTGACTATTTCCTTTACTTAGAAAAAATTGGGAAAGTAAATTTTGATAGAAAATCTGGTCACGACTATTATTTTATTAATGATAACAGTAAATTTTCGGTTAATAAAACTGGGTACTTTGATTTCAAAGGTGGAAACGGAGAAGGAGGAAAAATTATAAAAGCTGTTATGACTTTGGAAAATAAAACTTGGAAAGAAGCTTTAGATTTTCTAAAAGATTTTTCTGGTATGGAATTTCAAAACTCAATACTGGAGAGAAAGGATCATATCAAAAAAAAGTTTCCTGAAGAAAACGAAAGTAAAGCAATAATAAAAAACGAGTTTAAACCGAATAACAGTAAGCTATTAGAATACTACGAAAATCGTGGAATTTCTAAAGATATATTGGAACAATATACAAAACAGGTTCATTACCAATCAGGAGAAAAGTCATATTTCGGAATTGGAATGGAAAATTTGTCAAAGGGGTACGAAATAAGAAACCCAATGATGAAAACAAAGATTGGGAAAAACGATATATCAGTTATTGAAGGTTCAAAAAATGAAATGATTGTTTTTGAAGGAATGACGGACACTCTTTCGTTTCTGCAATTATTAAAAGATAGTAAGAATACAAATAACAGAAAATTAGTTACCTTAAATTCTATCGTTAATGTTTCAAAATTTTTGGAAAGATATGGAGATTTTGAAGGCAAAATGTTTTTATGTCTAGATGGAGACATTGCAGGGGACAAAGCAACAAAAGAAATACAAGATGCTTTTAAAGGAAAAAACATAAAAGATATTAGAGAGCTTTATCATATTTCTGCTAATGAGAATAATGACTTAAATGATTATTTGAAAAACAAAATAAAAAACATTAATTTAGTTCAAGAAAATTTATCAAAAGATGAAAACAATCAATATAACTCAAGACAAATTTCCAATTCTCAGCAAGTGGGAGGAAAAGCACCTAATAGATACACTAACAAATCTAGTGAAGAAAGCAAATCCGAACCTGGAAGAAATAACGGAGAAGGAACTGATATTCGCAGCAAAAATGTTGGAAATGGACTTGCAGACACAATCTGGAAGCATTTGGTCGGAGACAGAGAACCAGGAGAAAATAAATCCATACACCCATCACAACAAAATTATGATGGAGAGAATGGAAGTAGAAAACAGTTCCTGGGCCGACAATTAGAAAATTCTACAAATATTGAAGAATTAGATTACCTTATATTAAAATATAAAGATTCTAAACTATCTAATGAACAAATTTCAGAGGTTGTTTCTTTGGCAACAATAGTATCTGAGACAAATAAAATTGAACTAAGAGAAAATCTCAAAATAACTGATGAGTTAAAAGATATTTGCAATCAATTCAAAAGTGGTGGTATTGCCAAACAAGGGAGAGGAATTCTTGATGAATATTATACCGATTTTAAAATTGTTGATGCAATTCGAAATCTAATTAAGGATCAATTCAAAAATCAAAAGGAGATTTCTGTTTTAGAACCAAGTGTAGGAACAGGGAATTTTCTATATGCTACACAAGAATTAACTCTAAAATCAAATATTTCGGCTTTTGAAATCAACGAAACCACTGCTAAAATTTCTAAAATTCTACATACTGAAGCCGAAATTAATCTGCGTTCCTTTGAAACTGAATTTATAGATGAAAAAGGAAACAAGAAAAACCCTAGTGATTTTCTCGAAAAATATGATTTAGTATTAGGTAATCCTCCATACGGTGAACATCGAGGGCTGTACAAAGGTCTAGGCGAAGAACCAAAGATTTCAAAATACGAAGACTACTTTGTAAAAAGGTCTATAGATTCATTAAAAAAAGGAGGAATATTGGCAATGGTACTGCCTTCCCCTTGGATTAGCAGACAAAAAAAAATACAAGATATAAATTTACTGAATGCTTATAGATTGCCTTCAGGAGCTTTTGCAGGTACTCAAGTAGGAACCGACATCATTATTCTTCAAAAATCCCAAAATAAACAAGTTCAAGATATTTCTAAATTTTTTGAAAGCAATCCTCAGAATGTTTTAGGAGAAATCAGACAAAAAAGCAATCGTTTTGGTCGCTTGGAAAATTATGTTCACGGAAATCTCGAAGAAGCTCTTTCTATCATAGAAAAAATTCAAACTAAAAAAGAGGAGATTAGAATAGGAAGCCTATTTGAGGATTTAATTCCCGAAGATATAAAAACAAGCGATATAAGTGCAGAAAAAAAGAAACTATCTAGCTCAGATTTAGCCAGTAAAATTGAGGAAACAAAAAATAGTGTCATCAATGCTATTGAAACATTACAAGACAGAAAATTCAGATCTCCAGCTCTGATAAAAGAGATTTCTAAATATGAGGATTTTTTAAAGAAACTGAATAAAAATCCAAATACTTTTTCTTTAGAAAAGCTTCAGGAGTTAATTGATAAGTCTTCTAAAATTGCAAAATCTCATCAAGGAAATTCTGATTATGAAATTCAAAAAACTCCTTTAATTAAGAAAGGGGTGCTAAAATATCAATTTGCCAAAGGAGATGAAATAATTGATACAGCTATTCAAAATAACAGCAGTATCTCTAAAGAACTTGTTGAAGCTTTTAAAGACACCTCTTATGATGGAACGATTAACAATCACGGAAAGCATTCTCAGTTTGCTAACTATATTGATGGAAAATGGGTTCACGATTTTTATTATGCTGAAGGAAATATTTATAAAAAATTAGAACAGTTAGAAATTGATTTCAACCGAAGTTCGGCTTCCTCTTTTTCTAGTAATGATAAAACTG
>ERZ650302.227-NODE-227-length-29099-cov-30.826332_pt1 | contig 29099 bp, 27 predicted proteins | sample MGYA00376238_ERZ650302 | MGnify/ENA primary metagenome ERZ650302 (study PRJEB26733, sample SAMN07839298) | wastewater metagenome | biome: urban; feature: wastewater treatment plant; material: waste water | place: USA: North Carolina | collected 2016-04-28 ... | reverse complement strand
CAATGTAAAAAGTGTCAAATTCATTTTTGAGCATATTGAAACCTGGTTTTCCGTAACCACCTTGGAAAAAAGCGCCCAATTTTGGAGTATTTTTGGTGTTGATAAGTTTCTTTTGTGTTTCAATTAAAGATTTTTGAGCATCAAAAAGTTTAAGTTCAGAACGATTATTGGTTTCTGTAATTAGAACTTTTTCAGGAGTTTGTAGTTGCGTATTTTCGTCTAAACTTTTCTTGATGAAATACGAAAGCATTTGAGAAAAACTTTGTTTTACCGATTTCAATTCAATTTCTCTTTGTTCGAGTTTTACCAATTCTGCTTTTAAAACATCGAGATTGCTTCTAAAAATTACGCCGTTTTTGAGTTGAGCTTCTGCTTTTTTGATGCCTTCGTTGATGTCAGATTTCGTCAATTGAAGTTGAGCCAATTGCTTGTCAGTCTGTAAAATACCAAAATAAATTTGGTTGATTCTTTCTTTCAATTTATCTAAATCTACCGCCAATTGTTGGTTTTGAATTTCGGATTGAGCCAAAGCCAATTTTTTCTGATTTTTGATGTTTCCGCCATCGTAAATCGTTTGTGAAATGTCTGCATAAACCTTGTATTGGTCTTTGCTCAAAGGGTCAACCGAAATATTGGGCAATTTTATAGGAAGTTCTGTCACTTCGTTTTGATAAGTTGCCTGTCCAACGATATTTATCTGAGGCAACCAACCTTTCAAAGCATTTTCTGTGGTATATTGCTCTGATTTTTTGATGAGTTCTTGCTTTTTGATGAGCGGATAATTTTCTCGCGACCATTGGTAACATTGTTCAAGGGCAATGGTTTCTTGGGCATTGATGAGTCCTATGAATAAGAGGAAAATGTATTTTATATTTTTCATTTGATTTATGTTCTGTCATTGCGAACAAAGTGAAGCAATCTGTTGTAAAAGGAAAGGATTGCTTCGTTCCTCGCAATGACGATTTTAAGTGTTTAGAAAAGTTTTTATCCAAATTGGTATTAATTTTTTTCTTTCATTGATGAAATCCAGAAATTCTTCTTCTTGAATAATATCAAAAGCTCTGAAAACTGGTTTTGCTACGAAAGGAAAAATGGTCATCCCAAGAAAAGTAACCAAAAAATGAAGTGGATTTAAATCTGGTCGTTTTTCTTTAATTTGCTTAATTAATGAAGAATTGTTGAATACTTTTTTAATAGGAAGAACAGAAGTGAGTTCAGAATTTTTCTTTTGAATTTCGCTTATTACAAAAATGGGAAGATTAGGATTTTTAGATAAAATATCGATGTATTTTTCTGTCGCCAAATCTATTTTTTCTTCTAAAGTGGTTTTTTCGTTGGTGATAATTGGTAGAATTTGTCCGAAAAGTAAAAGGATTTTTGCTTTCATTACTTGCTCGAAGAGTTTTTCCTTGCTTCGGAAATAGTAATTGAGAAGTGCCAAATTTATTCCTGCGTGTTCTGCAATGTCACGAGTTCTAGTTCCAGAAAATCCTTTTTCTGTAAAGACTTTGGATGCTGCTTCTAAAATTTTTTCTTCGGTAGAAATTTCTTTTTCAGTCATTTGAATGAATTTGATGGCACAAAATTAAATTAATTTTTTGATTTAAACAAAATATTTAATCAAATGATTAATTTTTTTTTGAAGTTTTGATTGGCGCGAGCGAAGCGAGCGTCGATTGTTTTCAAAGTTGAGAACGCTCACAAAAATTCCCCTGTAATTGCGAGGAACGAAGCAATCTAGGGTGGCGAAATTTTCGTAGAAAATTTTGACGGGGTAGTTTAGAAAAGTGAAAAGAAAAACTGCCCGTGTATTTTAGCCACGATGGAAATGGAAATCCCGCAACAAGCGTTGGAAATTGCTTTGGCGTGAGGAATTGTAATGGACAGCGTGTCTGCAAGTGAAAGAATTTCTAAATTTCTGCTTCAAAAAAAACGCAACTCATTGCTGAATTGCGTTGCTTTTATTTATATTCTTCCCACCATTTTGGGTAAATTTTGTTATCATCTTGCCAAAAGACTTTTTCGCCGATTTTTGGAGTTATTACTCGTAACTTCTCTTTGTTGAGTTCGTGGAGTTTTTCCATCGGTTCGTACCAAGAATGGAGCGCCAACTTAAATTTGGAGTTATGAACAGCAATCATTCTCTGTGCATTGAGATCTTTCATCGCTTGCAATTGCTCACCTGGAAGCATATGAATGTATTTCCAAGCGGGATTGTATTGTCCGGTTTCTAGGATTGCCAAATCGAGTTTTCCGTATTTTTCTCCAATTTTTTTGAAATGATTATCATAGCCAGAATCTCCGCCGATGTAAATTTTAGAATTGGGAGTTTCCAAAACAAAACTTGCCCAAATTGCCTGATCTCTTTTAAATCCTCGTCCTGAAAAATGTCTGGCTGGTTCTGCGTTAATTTTGAAGCCATTTCCTAAATCCTGACTCTCAAACCAATCTAATTCTACAATTTTTGAAGGTTCAAAATCCCAAGATTCCAAATGCGCACCAGTTCCTAAACCTGTAATCACTTGTTTTACTTTCGGACGAAGTTTGGTAACGGTTTCGTAATCTAAATGATCCCAATGATCGTGGGTAATCACCAAATAATCTAATTCTGGAATATCTTCTGTGGTGTAAATGTCTGTTCCGTCAAAGGCTTTGTTGGTGAATTTTAGCGGAGAAACACTTCCGCTGAAAACAGGGTCAACTAGGATTTTTTTTCCATCAATTTGTAGAAAATAGGAGGAATGTCCCATCCAAACGTAGAAATTTTCGGTTGGGTTAAGGTTTTTTAAATCGGTTTTGGTGAAATGGAATTTCTTTTTTGGAGTTGCATTTTCTACTTTTGAGAAAAAGAAATTAAAGAGAACTTTTGGCATTGAGGTATCTTCTGCCAATTGTGGAGTAGGATTGAGGTTTTGGAATTTTCCGTCTTTGTAATGTGGTGATTTTAAGATTCTTTCTAGTCTTTTTCCCGAAGGAGCTTTCCCGAATTGTTTGCCTTGCATAAAAATATAAGTGCCTATTGAAAGTGTTGCAATAAGTATAACGAGTGTCAATATCATCTTTTTTAAAAATTTCATTATTCGTATAGACGAATGAATGGCGAAATTACTTTAAATTTTTTAGAATTTTTTGGCGCGAGCGAAGCGAGCGTCGATTGTTTTCAAAGTTGAGAACGCTTACAAAAATTCCCCTGTCATTGCGAGGAACAAAGCAATATAGGGTGGCGAAATTTTCTAAGAAAATTTTGACGGGGTAGTTTAGAAGAGTGAAAAGAAAAACGGCTCGTGAATTTTAGCCACGATGGTAATGGAAATCCTTTTTTTGTTGGCTGAGCTTGCCGAAGCCAACAAAAAAAGATTGTAATGGACAGCGTGACGGAAAATGGAAGAATTTCTACTTTTCTGCTACAAAAAAACGCAGCCATTTCTGAACTGCGTCTTTTCATATTTCGATTTTAGATTTTATAATCCAAATTGCATTTTAAAAAGGTCTGGATAAATACCTAATGCTAATATCGCAACTATAATGAAAATTGCTACGATGTTGTAGGTAATGCTCATTTTTTCTGAAGTTTTGAATGAACTTTCCTTGTGGAAAAACATTGAAATAATCAGTCTAAGATAATAAGCGATACTAAGTGCAGAACCAATTACTGCGATAAGAACTAAAAATGCAGCTCCATTCATCGCTTGCGCGAAGATGCTAAACTTAGCTACAAAACCCGCAGTTAAAGGAATACCTGCCATTGATAATAGCGAAACTGCTGTAGCTACTGCTGCTATAGGTTCGGTTTTTGCTAATCCTTTGAATGCCTCGAAAGAGGTTTCTCTTTTTATTTTTTCTACCCAAATTAAAGTCAAAAATACTCCAATAGTAGATAATGAATAAGCAAATAAATAGAATGCTAAATTATAAAGAGAAAGGCTATTTGCCCCGAAAAATATTAATGCTAAATATCCTGCGTGTGATACAGAAGAATAGGCTAACATTCTTTTTGCATTAGACTGTGCTAATCCCATTGCATTGGATAATAGTAAAGTGATGATTACTAAAACACCAATAATGTTAATCCACTCTTTTATGCTGCCAGCAAATGCCAAATTCATTAATTTGAAGAAAGCGAAAAATCCTGCAATTTTAACTACAGATGCCATATATGCAGTGATGATAGAAGGCGAACCTTGATATACATCTGGGCTCCACATATGGAAAGGTGCTAATGAAACTTTGAATGCCATCGCAGATAACATTAACATAATTCCTAATACAAACATTGTATTTTTAGAATTTTCGATACTGTATGCACTAATAGTTGCAATGTCAAAAGTTCCTGCGCTACCGTAAACGAGAGCTGTACCAAAAAGTAAGAAACCAGTGGCAAATGCTCCCATCAAGAAATATTTAATAGCGGCTTCGCTAGAGCGTAAATCGGTTTTGTTGCTTCCCGCCATTACATATAATGGAATAGAAAGCACTTCGATACCTAAGAATAAAGTAACCAAATTAGGAAAACTGAAAAGTATAACTGCTCCGGATAATGAAAATAACATTAAGGCATACAATTCTGATTGATGGCTTCTGTGATTGTTAAACGCAAAACCTCCTAAAAAGAAAACCAATAGGGTTACAACTATAGAAATTTTAGTAAAAAGTGCCGAATTATCATCAAAATCAAACATAGATTTGTATTGATTAAAGAACGAACACTCAGGCAAAAAGCTGACATATAATGCCACCAATAAACCTAAAATCCCAATATATCTAGCAAATTTTCCTTGATTATAAACTCCGGAGAATAATGCTAAAACCGCAGTAATGAATAAAATTATTAAAACACTCATTTCTTAAATATCATTTTAACCCTTAATAGAAGAGTAGATAAACTTCAACGAACTATTCACCATTTCTATGATGCTGCTTGGGAAAATACCTAGCAGAATTACAAATACCGCTAAACTAGCCAATACAGTAAATTCTACACTTGATATATCTTTTAAAGTTCCCAAAATTCTTTCATCACCTGTCCCGAACATCGCTTTTCCGTACATTCTTAATAGATAAACTGCACATAAAATTACGGTAAGACCAGCGCAAAGAACTACTATTTTGTCATAATCAAAAATAGATTTTAACAAGATAAATTCTCCTACAAAACCATTGGTTAATGGAACTGCCATAGAACCAAGAAGGATAATCATAAATAAAGTAGCAAATTTAGGAGCTACTTTAGCATAACCTCCCATTTCTCTGATGTCTCTTGTCTTAAATCTTTTAATTAAAATATCAGCACAATAGAACAAACCTACCACATTGATACCGTGTGCAAAGGTTTGCACCAAAGCACCTTGCGCTCCATCTATACTGAAACCACCTTTTGCAGTAATAATGGCAGATGCGAAAATACCTGCTACCATTAATCCTACGTGTGATAAAGATGAGTAAGCTATGATTTTCTTAATGTCATTATGTACAATTGCAATTAATGCTCCGTAAACTACACCAATTACTGCCAAGATCATCACTACTTGCCCAGAAGTTCCGAGTAGCGCATCTGGAGCTATTGGTAATAAATATCTTAAAACACCGTAGATTGCCATTTTTAGCATAATTCCAGAAAGTAACATTGTACCTTGAGTTGGTGAAAAAGTATAAGTATCTGGTTGCCAATTATGGAATGGGAATATTGGCAATTTAACAGCAAATGCTAAGAAAATTAACCAAAATACCACCAATTGCTGTGTAGAGTTTAGACTCGCATTGTATAAATCTGTCAATTCAAAAGATGCTGCGTGGTTGTAAACATAGATTAAACCAATGAACATAAATAATGAACCTACAAAAGTGTAAACAAAGAATTTAGTAGTGACTTTAATTCTTTTATCTTCCTCGCCCCAAAGTCCTGCAATAAACCAAATTGGGATAAGAGTTACTTCCCAGAAAACGTAAAACAACAAACCATCTAGCGCGGTGAAAACACCTACCAGACCAAACTGCATTAATAAGATTAATGCATAGAAATTATTGCTATATCCTTTGTTTTCATTAAAAGAAGAAAGAATAATTAATGGAACTAAAATATTGGTTAATAATAATAAAAGCATACTCATACCATCTACACCAAAATGAATGGTGCTTTTGATAAAAGTGGACCACGGTTGCGTAATCTCAAACTGAAGAGAAGAATCTACCGTTGGTATATTATTAAATTGTGATAGCATATAGAATGTTACAAACATTTGCACGAAAGCAATTCCTACTGCTAAATATTTGCTATTAGAGTTTCTAAAGGCAAAAACTAATCCTGAACCTATTAAAGGTAAAAGTAACAGTGCTTCTAACATTTGCTATTGTAATATAAAGTTAACAATTAATATTAATCCTATTGCCAAAGACATAATAAGGACATAATTTTCTACATTTCCGTTTTGGAATTTTTTGAAGGTTCTTCCAGAATCTACTGCTCCGAATCCTATATAATCAAAGAATTTATTCAGAAGTTTATCAAACATTCTAGTTCCGTGCCCTAGTCCTTCTACTGGTTTTACCACGGTAGCATTATAAAATTCATCTACAAATAATTTTTTAGCAGATAATCTTTCTAATCCTTTGTATTCTTCTTCTGGTAAAGCCATTTTCTTTTTGGTGATGTAGATATTTCTTAAGACAAAGAAAATTACGATAACCATTATTATTGTAAATGCCAATAGTATCATTTCTGTTCCAAATTCTACTTCAGGGTGTGCTATTCCAGGAACATAGATTGGGTGTAACCAATGAGCTAATTTTTGAGAAGTTCCTTCTCCTAAGAAGTGAGGAAGATTAAGGAAACCTCCAACTACAGAAAGAATTGCTAAAACAACTAAAGGAAGTGTCATAGAAATTGGGCTTTCGTGTAAGTGATGTTTTTGTTCTTCTGTTCCTCTAAATTTTCCGAAGAATGTTAAGAATAACAATCTAAACATATACACACCAGTAAGTGCAGCACTGAACAATGTTAAGCCCCAAATAATCGGAGATTTTGCCCAAAGTGCAGTTAAAATTTCGTCTTTAGAAACCATACCAGACAATGGTGGAATACCAGCAATTGCCAAAGTTCCGATTAAGAAAGTCCAATACGTTACAGGAATTTTAGATTTTAAACCTCCCATAAATCTCATATCTTGTTCTCCGCTCATTGCGTGGATTACAGAACCAGCTCCTAAGAACAATAATGCTTTGAAGAAAGCGTGTGTCATTAAATGGAACATTGCTGCGGTATAAGCTTCAGCTCCTAATGCGATGAACATTAAACCTAACTGCGAAACAGTAGAGTAGGCAAGAACTTTTTTAATATCGTTTTGTCTTAGACCAATAAATGCGGCAACTAATGAAGTTGCAAGACCAATATATAGAATAAAATCTAAAGTACTTGGTGCTAAATGATACAAGAAATTAGAACGTACTACTAAATAAATACCAGCAGTAACCATCGTAGCAGCGTGAATTAACGCCGAAACTGGAGTAGGACCAGCCATTGCATCTGGAAGCCAAGTAAATAAAGGTATCTGTGCAGATTTTCCCATTGCTCCAATGAAAAGACTTAAAGTAATGAACATAATCACCACACCGTCAAATTCAAATTTTGAAGCATTTTGAGCTACAGAAAGATAATCTAGTGCATTGGTTTGTGTAGCGATTAAGAAAATCCCAATCAATAAACCAAGGTCACCAATTCTGTTCATAATGAAAGCCTTTCTAGCAGCTTTACCATATTCTTTGTTTTCGTACCAGAAACCAATTAATAAATAAGAACAAAGACCTACACCTTCCCAACCTATAAATAGAATTAAATAATTACTTCCCATTACCAATAGTAACATAGAGAAGATAAATAAATTCAAATAAGTGAAGAATTTATAGAAACCTTTGTCGTGGCTCATATAACCGATAGAGTAGAGGTGAATAAGAGAACCAATTCCAGTGATAATCATCATCATCATTAATGACAATTGGTCTATCTGAAACCCAAAATTTACCTGTACTCCGCCCACCGTAAACCACTCGAAAGCTTTTACAATAATTGGAGCACTATGCTCTGTGAACCCTAAAAATATATTTACAGAAATAAGAAAAGAAGCAAATACAACCAAAGTTGCCAATGCACCAACTACCATTTTTGGTAGATGTTTTCCTAATAATCCGTTAATTACAAATCCAAATAAAGGAAGTAATATAATTGCATAAACTAAATTTTCCATCTGCATTATCCTTTTAATTTGTTAAAAATACTTACATCTACGTTTTTGGTATTTCTATACATCATTGTAATGATAGCAAGACCTACTGCTACTTCTGCAGCGGCAACTACCATAATGAAGAATACCAAAATTTGTCCGTGACCATCACCTTTGTAAGCTGAAAATGCAGCTAAAAGTAGATTTACAGAATTAAGCATTAATTCTACACATCCTAAAATGATAATAGCATTTTTGCGGACTAAAACTCCTAAAACTCCTAGACAGAACAAGAAACTACTGAGTATAATGTACCAGTCTAGAGGAATGTTTTGTATAAATGAATTCACTTCCATATTCTATAAATCTTTTTTACCAATCAATACAGAGCCTACAATACCTGCTAAAATCAGGATTGAAGCCAATTCAAATGGTAATACATATTCGTTAAACAATAATTTTCCTAGATTTTTAGTAAGACCAATTTGGCTATCTACATTCGTAGTAGCATTGGTCATGGCTACACCTTTGTAAGCACCAATCATTCCTACGAAGATAATCCCAGCAGAAATAATTCCTGTAAATTTCAATAGATTGTGCTTTTTGCTTTCGTCTTTAGCATTAAGGTTAAGCATCATTAATACATAAAGGAATAATACCATAATTGCACCAGCATATACAATAATTTGTACAATTCCTAAGAACTGAGCATTGAGTAAAACATACAATGCTGCAATGCTAAAGAATGTAACAATTAAAGATAAAATGGCGTACAAAGGATTTTTTGCAAATACAAAATAAACAGCACTTGCAACCGCTACCAAGGCGATAAAGAAAAATAAGAACTGTTCCATTTATTTAAGAGCTTTTTTTTGTGATTCTGTTTGTCTATCAGAGACATCTATTCTGTTTTCCATACTTTCTACCAATAAATCTTTACCATAGACAAAAGAACCTCTGTTGTTTTCAGGATTTACAATTCTATCGGTAAGATAGATTGCAGATTTAGGACAAGCTTCTTCGCAAAGTCCACAGAAGATGCATCTTAGCATATTAATTTCATATACTTCAGCATATTTTTCTTCTCTATATAGATTTTTTTGTTCAGGTTTTCTTTCGGCAGCCGTCATTGTAATAGCTTCAGCCGGGCAAGCTACAGCACACAAACCACAAGCTGTACATCTTTCTCTACCTTCGTCATCACGTTTCAGTACATGGTGACCACGGTAAATTTTAGAAAATTCTCTTTTCTCTTCAGGATAGCTTACCGTAGGCAATTTACCTGTAAGAGTCATTATGGCGTGTTTTCCGGTAATGCCCATCCCAGTAAAAATTGCAGGAAGATAAATCTTCTCAGCAAAAGTCATCTTTTTATTTGAGACTACCTTAGATCTATTAGTTAATTTCATATTGTTAGATTTGAGATGTTAAATTTGAGATTTTTTCTCTACCCAAACTTTATCTTAAATTTTATTTTTTATAATTTCAAATAATCAATTTCAAATGATTATATCCATTGATAATGCTGATTAAGAAGCAATACAGCTCCTGTAACCAGTAAGTTTACTAATGCCATCGGAATTAAAGTTTTCCAACCAAGGTGCATTAATTGATCATATCTAAAACGTGGAAGCGTCCATCTAATCCACATAAAAGTTAAGATTACACAAAATGTTTTGGTTAAGAATATTAAGATACTTGCAATTCCCATTGCATTTTCTCCCCAGTTTTCACCAATCCAAGCTAATCCAGGGAAATTGTAACTTCCCAAAAATAGAGTTGTGATTAAAGCGGAAGAAATAAACATATTTACATATTCTCCGAAAAGGAAAAGTCCTAATTTCATTGCAGAATATTCTGTATGGAAACCACCTACCAATTCTGTTTCACATTCAGGTAAATCAAAAGGGGCTCTATTGGTTTCTGCCAAAGCGGCTACAAAAAATACCAAAAATGCAATCGGCTGGAAGAAAATATTCCATCCTAATCCATAAAAATCAGATTGATTAGCAGCAATTTCTTTTAAATCTAAAGATCCATTCATTAAGATAATTGCTAGTAATGCCAATCCCATTGCCAATTCATAAGAAATCATTTGAGAAGATGCTCTAATAGCTCCCATCAAAGCAAATTTATTATTAGAAGCCCAACCTCCTAACATAATTCCATAAACTCCTATAGAAACCATTCCCATTAAATAGAGAACACCTACGTCTATATTGGCAACTTGTAAATCGTAAGATTCTCCGCCAATGTTAAGTGAAGTTCCCCAAGGAATAACAGCTCCGGTAATTAATGAAATAAACATGACTAAACCTGGCCCGAAAAAGAACAGAAATTTTTCTGCTTTTTCTGGGATAAAGTCTTCTTTGAAGAAAAATTTACCACCATCTGCTAAAGGTTGTAGCAAACCGAATTTCCAAGTTCTGTTTGGTCCAATTCTGTCTTGCATAATTGCAGCTACTTTTCTTTCTGCCCAAGTAGAGTAGGCAGCTACTGCCATTGATAGCCCAAAAAGTGATACTACAAGTATTGTTTTAAATAAAATTAAATCCATTTTTGTAAGATTTGAGATTTGAGATTTGAAATTCGAGAGAGGTTAATATTCTCTATTCAAAAATCTTTTCTTTTATTCTAAATTATCTTTATTACTAATTTCTTTAGCCGTTTCGTATTCTAACCTTTTTACTTCCATATCTTGTGGTTTCATATAATGGTTAGCCGAAATTACAGAATGTCTGCTAATGTGTCTTGGTCCTTCTATATTCCAATATTTCACATCTTTTCTCTCGAATCTACATTCGTTACAGATAAATTCTTCTACTTCACCGTACTGGTCTTTTCTGGCGGTTACTCTAAGGATTTCATCACCTTTCATCCAAAGAACAGCTTTTCCGCTACATTTTTCGCATTTACAAGTAGCATCTACTGGTTTTGTAAACCAAACTCTGCTAGAAAAACGGAATGTTTTATCTGTAAGCGCACCTACAGGACAAACATCTATCATATTTCCAGAAAAATCGTTGGTAATCGCTTTATTAAGGTAAGTAGAAATTTCTGCTTTTTCTCCTCTGAAAAGAATTCCGTGGTCACGTTGATCGGTTAATTGATTGGCTACCAATACACATCTTGCACACAGAATACATCTGTTCATATTCAGTTTAATGTTTGGCCCAAGATCATCTGCTTCATAGGTATTTCTTTCGAAATCCGTTCTGGTCATTTGATTTCCGTGTTCGTAGCCTAAATCCTGAAGATGACATTCACCAGCTTGATCACAAATAGGGCAATCTAGAGGATGGTTGAGCAATAAAAATTCAGTCACTGCTTTTCTAGCTTCCTGAGTTTTTTCTGAGGTAAGGTTTTTTACTTCCATACCATCCATCACGGTAGTTCTACAGCTTGCTACTAATTTTGGCATAGGTCTAGGATCTGCTTCAGAACCTTTAGAAACTTCTACCAAACAAGTTCTACATCTACCACCACTATTTTCTAATTTGCTGTAATAACACATTGCTGGCGGAACAGATTTTCCACCAATTTGACGGGCAGCATTTAAGATTGTAGTTCCAGGAGCTACTTCTGTGATTTGTCCGTCTATTGTTATTTTAAATTTTTTAATTTCTTCGCTCATCTTAAATTTTTATGAGTTGAGTTTTATATTTAAAGGAATTAATTCCTACTTATTCTTAATATTAAAAACATAACCTACCCCAAAGTTGATTTGTCCGAAAACAAAATCGTGAGAAGCTTTGTCTGGTTTATTATTGAGAGTAGTTTTTACATCTGGCATATTGATATACCCAAATTTAGCTTCTACTCTTGCCATTAATCTTTTCCAGAAAATAAAATTAATGTTGGTTCTTACATCTGCTCCGAAACCTGCAACGTGAAATCGATCACTTCTTTCATTGCCAAAAAGTTTCACATTACTTTTAGGAAACATTACACCTAAACCGCCTCCGTAAGCCCAAAGAATTTCTACTTTTTCTTTAGAAGAAATATTTTTATATTTTTCTACACCTGCATTCACATAGTTTAGACCATCCGTATGTTCGAAGGTTAAGAACTTTTCGTCTGCAAGATTTATTTTCCCGTTTTGTACCATATTTGCATACACAGGATCTGAGATGTTTCCCGTAATATCTACTGTCTGGTTTTGATCCATCACATATTTCATGTGGTCTTGAGCAATTACAATAGCCAAATTATCTTTGATAAAATAACCATATCTGAAATTAAACTGAGGAATAGACACCTCTTTTGGATTAATATAATCCCAACTTAAATCAGATGGTCTATCGTGTGCTACTACATTATGCAAAACAAAATCATATCCGTTTCCTTTGAAATGAATGTCAGATTTTGAGAAAGCTGCTCTATTCCAGCCCCAAAAAACGAACATTGTTCCTTTTTTACCAAAAGGTTTTTTAGAACCAATTTCTGTGTTCTCATCATTTGAATTTTGTCCGAAAACAAAACTCCCTACAAAAAATATTAAAAATATTTTAAAAAACTTCTTCATTTTATTGTTTTTCTATTACTGGTAAAGGATCTGCATAATGCGCTAATCCATAATTCTGAGTTTGGCTAAGTTCAGGATTGTTTACATGCCATTCAAACTCATCTCTAAAGTGACGAATAGCTGCTGCTACAGGCCAAGCTGCGGCATCTCCTAATGGACAAATGGTATTTCCTTCGATTTTTCTTTGGATGTCCCAAAGTAAATCAATGTCTTTCATTTCTCCTTTTCCAGATTCTATTTTTTTCAAAATTTTATACATCCATCCTGTTCCTTCTCGGCATGGAGTACATTGACCGCAACTTTCGTGGTTGTAGAAGTGCGCCAAAGTCATCGTATGTTTTACAACGCATTGGTCTTCATCTAATACAATGAAACCTCCAGAACCCATCATGGTTCCTGTAGCGAAACCTCCATCAGCCAGAGACTCATAGTTCATATATCTAGGTTCGCCAGTTGCTGTTTTCAATAATAAATTAGCAGGAACAATTGGTACAGAAGAACCACCTGGGATACAAGCTTTCAGTTTTTTACCATTAGCAATTCCTCCACAATATTCTTCTGAATAGATAAATTCTTCTACTGTGATGGTCATATCTATTTCATAAACACCAGGTTTATTGATGTTTCCACAAGCAGAGATTAATTTAGTACCAGTAGAACGACCTACACCAATTTTAGCATATTCGGCACCTGTAATATCTATAATAGGAACTACAGCAGCTATGGTTTCTACGTTATTAACCACAGTAGGGCATTGCCAAAGACCTTTTACCGCAGGGAAAGGTGGTTTTAATCTAGGATTTCCACGTTTTCCTTCCAGAGATTCTAGAAGTGCAGTTTCTTCTCCACAGATGTAAGCTCCAGCTCCTCTTTGTACATAAATTTCTAAATCAAAACCGCTTCCTAAAATATTTTTGCCCAAGAAACCTGCTTTTTTTGCTTCTTCTATAGCTTCTTCCAGAATATCAGGAATCCAAGAATATTCTCCTCTAATGTAGATATAAGAAGTGTTAGAACCCAATGCAAAAGAGGCAATAATCATCCCTTCAATCAAAAGATGAGGGATAAATTCCATTAAATATCTGTCTTTGAAAGTTCCAGGTTCAGATTCGTCTGCATTTACCACCAAATATCTTGGCACACCTTCTGGTTTTGCAAGGAAGCTCCATTTCATTCCGGTAGGGAAACCAGCACCACCACGACCACGAAGCCCAGAAGTTTTTACTTCTTCCACTATTTGGTCTGGAGTCATTTTCAGTGCTTTTTCAGCAGCTTGGTAACCACCATTTTTTCTGTAGGTTTCAAAATATCTGATCCCTTCTATGTGAGCGTTTTTAAGTAAAAGTTTTTTACTCATTTTTCTATACTTTTGGCAATTCGCTTTTAGCTTATTGCTTTATTAATTAATTTACTTTTAAATATTTATCTAAAAACTCTTTCAAATTTTTGAGGTATAAATTATTTTCACAATCTAAATCCCAAAGTTTACTATCCTTAAAATCTCTACCAGAATCTTTACAATTATCTTTGTTTTCGATTAATGCTTCATGGTAAAGATATACTTTAGATTTTTTTGCAGGAATCATGTAACCTTTATTCTTGTCTAACAAACATTTTTCGAAACTGTTCCAACAATCAAAAATATCTGAATTTTCTTTGTTTATAATTTTTTCAAAAAAATCTTCAACTTCTCCTTTTTCTTCTATATTATTTGGGAAAATATATTTATCATAATTTTTCCAATTCCATTCCAACATTAAATCATCAATAAATTTTTCAGTTTTTTCTTTACCAGCTTTTTCAGCTGTTTTTTCATCATCTGCATCAAGAAAAATTAATGAGGTGAATTCAAATAATTCTTCTGTTATTTTATTTTTCAAATTTTTAAGATTTGTCCAACCTCCTAAATTATGTATAATTTCATTTTTTTTCAATTGCTTATCAGAAATTTCTATATCATAGTTTAGAAAAATGAAATCTCTTAAAAATCTTTGGTCAGAAACTCCCTCACAAAATATCCTAATATTTTCCATTTTATCGGGTTTCAGTTTCTGATTCAACTAAATATTGAAATTCATTATATGGATAAGTAATTGCCTTTATACTTTTATCTTTATTTTCTTGTAATTTTATAAGTTTTATAAGTTTTTTTATAGAGATTGATTCTTGCTCAATTGAAGTAATTAAAGCTTTTTGAAAATCTAAACTATGAGTTGTTGCAAAAATTTGAATATCAAATTTTTTACATAAGTAGATTATGTTTTTACAAAATTCTTTCATTTTTGAATAATGAATACCTGTATCTATCTCGTCAATCATTAATCTTTTTTCATTGCTACTACTTATATATAAAATCTCAACAATGTATCTGAAAATTTTTTGAAATCCATCTCCAAATTGAGTTATGGCAGAATATTCATTGTCTGATTTTGAAGCAAAACTAATCATCCCATTATAACCATGTTCTGTTGTGTGAAAATCAACCAATTCATAGTTGAAAATTTTATTTAAAATCTTGATAATCTCTTGCTTATGATTATAATTAAGATCATTTGTTTTCTGTATAAATTCTTCTCTTTTTTTATCCAGTGTTCTTAAAAAATCTTCTAAATCATTACTATATGATAAGTTAAATGTTATAAAAGGCCAATAAAAATCATTAATTTCTATATCATCTAAATACATAAATTGTATTTCTTCAAATTTAGAATTTTTATAAAATTTCAACCAATGACGTAAATTATTGAATTGATAATTATCCTTTCTTTTTAAATAATCTTTACTATTTAATTCTAATATATTCTTATATTCAATAGAAAGTTTTTCAATTTGATTATCTCCCTTTTGATAAGAAATATTTAAAGGACTATTTTTTTTAACTAAATATTTAAAATAACTTTTTTCAGGAAATTCAAATAAATTGGAATTCAAATCACCTTTGAGAAATGTTCTATAATTAATACCTCTAATATTTAAAGTCTGATGAAGGTTATGTATCCATTTAATAAAATTATCATCGAATAGTAATGCCTCAAGTAAACAAGTTTTCCCAACATTATTATCTCCAACAATTAGATTAAATTGTCCAATATCTTTTACTTCCAAAAAATCAAATTTTTTGAAATTTTCTATTTTTAGATATTTTAGGTGATTATTTTTCATTTATTTTCTTAATCCAAAGCAATTTGTCCTTGTCTGCAAAGTTCAAGGATTTCATCTACTTTTTCTTTAGTTAAATTTTCGTGATAGAATTTGCCAAGCTGCATCATCGGAGCATAACCGCATGCGCCTAGACATTCTGCAGGTTTTAAAGTAAATAGACCATCTGCAGTAGTTTCGCCAGCCTTTATTCCTAATTTTTCTTTGATGTGATTTACAATATCATCACTACCTCTTAGCATACAAGGTCCTGTTACACAAACTTCTAGTACATATTTCCCTACTGGTTTCATATTAAACATGGTGTAGAAAGTGGCTACTTCGTACACTTCTATAGGTAGAATATCTAATATGTTTGCTACATAATCCATTACAGGAACATCTAACCAACCGCCAAATTCTTTTTGTGCCAAATGTAGCACAGGAATAAGAGCAGATTTTTGTTTGCCTTCAGGATATCTGGCAATGATTTGTTTTACTTTTTCTAAAGTTTCTGGTTTAAAAGCAATTGTTTCGCTCATAATTTTATTTAGATTAAAGAAGAAAGAACAAAGAGTATAGACTCTATCTTTCTTAATATCATTTTTTCATTTTGATGAAAGTTTTTGTTCTTTCATCTGTATTCTTTTGTCTTAATTATCCGTCTAACTCTCCGGCAATTACATTCATACTACTCAAAGTAACGATGGCGTCTGAGATTACAGATCCTTTTATCATCTCAGGATATGCCTGATAGTAAATGAAACAAGGTCTTCTAAAGTGTAATCTGTATGGAGTTCTTCCACTATCACTTACTAAATAAAATCCAAGTTCGCCGTTACCTCCTTCTACAGAGTGATATACTTCACCAGCAGGTACATCTGTTTCTCCCATTACAATTTTGAAATGGTAGATTAGTGCTTCCATTTTGGTATATACATCTGCTTTTTCTGGTAAGAAAAATTCTGGCACCTCTGCATGATAATCACCTTCTGGTAAATTTTTGTAAGCTTGTTCTATAATTTTAAGACTTTCCCAAATTTCTTGCTGACGAACCATAAATCTATCATAAGTATCACCAGCAGTTCCTAGAGGAATCATAAAATCAAAATCTTCGTAAGATGAATATGGCGCAGCTACTCTCACGTCATAATCTACACCGGCAGCTCTTAGGTTAGGACCTGTGAAGCTATAGCTTAAGGCACGTTCTGCACTTATAGCACCAGCTCCTATAGTTCTGTCCATAAATATTCTGTTTCTTTCTAAAAGAGTACAAAATTCTTGGAATCTTTTCGGGAATGTTTTTAAGAAATCTTTCAATAATTCGTGGAATTTTGGAGTGAAGTCTCTTTCAAAACCTCCTATTCTTCCCATATTGGTAGTCATTCTAGCACCACAAACTTGCTCATAAAGGTCATAGATTTTTTCTCTGTCTTGGAAAACATAAGTAAAACCTGTAAGAGCGCCTGTATCTACACCAATTACCGAATTACAAACCAAATGATCTGCTATTCTTGCCAATTCCATCATAATTACACGCATATACTGAGCTCTTTTTGGAAGTTCTACTCCCAAAAGTTTTTCTACCGTCATATGCCATCCCATATTATTAATTGGAGCGGAACAATAATTAAGACGGTCTGTAAGTGTAGTAATTTGGTTAAAAGGTCTGCGTTCTGCTATTTTTTCAAAAGCTCTGTGAATATAACCTACCGTCTGTTCACTGTGCAGAATTCTCTCGCCGTCCATCGTCAATATGTTTTGGAAAATCCCGTGAGTTGCAGGGTGAGTAGGCCCTAAATTGAGGGTGTATAATTGCCCATCAATTTGCTCTTGAGAATCATATTGGCTAAGTATATTTGATAATTGATTGTCTTTCATAGTTGCTTTTGGCTTTTGGCTATTTGCTTTTGGCAATTAGCAAGTTGCTATTATCTTCCGAACATCGTATCGTCTTTATCTGTTCTAGTACCGTCTTCAAGTGCATATTCCTTTAATAAAGGATGATAACCTAGATCTTCACTATTTACAATAACTCTCAAGTCAGGATGTCCTTTAAATTTAATTCCGTAGAAATCAAAAGTTTCTCTTTCCATCCAATTTGCTCCAGAATATAAATCTGTAATGGTATCTACTTCGGCATTTTCTCTGCTGAAAAAAGATTTAATTCTTATTCTGATATTATCTTCTAAATTATGTAGATGATAGATGATACCTAATTCTTTTTCTTTGTCTTCAGGATAGTGAATTCCACAGATGTCTGTAAGAAATATAAATCTAAGAGAACTCTCTTTAAGGTGATGAATAATCTTCTTAAGTTCTTCTTTTTTTACCTCGATAGTAAGAAACCCAAAAGGTTCAGAAGAAGCAATAACTGCATCTGGAAATTCTCTATTGATGGCTTCTAAAACAAATTCGTTTGTCATAATATTAATTTGAAAATTTGAAAATGGGATAATTTGAAAATTAAATTAATTGGTTTTCAAAATTTGTTTCTATTGTTGTTTCAAATTTTATTTTAAAAAAAATGTAAGAAGTGAAATTATTTTAATGTTTCAAAGTTCCAAATCTTTACATTAATTAAATTACTTAATTCCGTAACTTTCTAAAAGTTCTTTGTATTCAGGAAGGTCTCTTCTTCTAAGACTTTCGCTTTGTGCCAAAGCTTGTACTTGCATATAACCTTCTAAAATTTGTTCTGGTCTTGGTGGGCATCCTGGTACATATACATCTACCGGAATTATTTTGTCGATGCCTTGTAATACAGAATAAGTATCGAAAATACCACCGCTACTAGCACATGCTCCTACTGCTACCACCCAGCGTGGTTCTGCCATTTGGGTATAAACTTGCTTAAGTACAGGTGCTAATTTTTTAGAAATAGTACCACATACCAATAAAATATCTGCTTGTCTTGGTGAGAAACTCATTCTTTCTGCACCAAATCTAGATAAATCATAGTTGGGAGCCATTGTTGCCATAAATTCAATCCCGCAACAAGAAGTTGCAAATGGTAATGGCCATAATGAAAAAGAGCGTGCCATACCGATAATATCGCTTAGTTTCCCAGCGAAAAATCCTTCTCCTTGTACGCCCGGAGGAGCAGGAGCGTTAGTATTGATTACAGGTTTATTATCTGACATTTTAATTACTTTTAATTTTTAAAAATTTAAAACTCTGTTTAAACAGAAAAGTGCTTCAGACTTTACTTATTCCAGTCTAGAGCACCTCTTTTTAGTACGTAGAAAAATCCTATGAAAAATATTGCAATAAATGTAGTGACTGCAATAAATCCTTCTACGCCTAGGTCTTTAAAATTTACAGCATAAGGATAAAAGAAGACAATTTCAATATCGAACAATACGAATAAGATTGCCGTAAGAAAATATTTTACAGAATAAGGACTTCTAGCATTTCCTTCGATTTCGATACCACATTCGAAAGTGTCGTCTTTTACAGCGCCTGAAGTATGTCTTTTAGGTCCTAAAGTATGAGAAGCAATTAGCGTAAATGCTACGAAACCAAGGCCTACAGCAGCCTGAATAAGAACTGGAATATAATTTTCAGGTAAATTCATCTTTCTAGTATTTCAACGAGCAAAATTACGAATTAATAATAGAAAAGGGAAATTTTAAAGGACACTTTTGGTTTTATTTATCAATAGGTTTACTAATTTAGAATTATTATAAATAAAAAATTATTTTTTCATTTTTTTTAGTACTACTATTGCCATATATGCCATATATCCAAACAAAACACTCGCAAAAAGGATGTTGATAATGGTATTTGTTTTTTCGTCTTGTACACGGAAAAATTGATTGTATAGAATGTATAATATGATGATTCCGGCGTAATTGTATATTTGTGCTTTCATTTTTAGATTTGATTTTTATAATGAATAAAATCTGTGGCAGGTGGATTTATTCCATTGGTTTTCAGTTCTGTGGCAATCTGTGCTCTATGATAAGTACTGTGATTACAGTAATGGAAGATAATGTCTTTTACAGGTCTGCCGAACTGTTCTCCAATAGTATTTTTGTAATTGATTATTGTTTCTAAATTGAAATTTTCGAGAATATTTTCAGAGGTTTCTAAGTTTTCTGTATTCATTTTTTTTAAAATCTCAAAAGGAATAATTTCCCAAACACCATACACTAAATCAGTACTTAGAATTCTTCTATTCCACAAATTTTGAGCATTAATTAAATGAGAAAACAACAATTGCGCTTTTTCTGAAATTTTGTCAGAATTTTTCTCAAAAATTTCAATCAATTTCTTATTCATCTCGAAATTGTAGATCAATATTTCTTTAAAAAAATCTTTCATAGCTCTATGTTTTGTTTAATATTGTTTAAATTGTTTGATGTTGTTTGAAATTGTTTGAATTATTTAGTAAGCTTTTTCTAGTAACCATCAACCATCAACCATCAACTATTAAGAATTATAAATCAAGTGAATACGTTCTTCTTCTTTTATGGTTTACAGGATGATAATCTTGCCAAAGCAATTGTATGTTTTTGTTTTCTTCTAATTCTGGATTGGTTTCTAGAAATTTTACGCCTTTTTTTCGAAAAGTATTCCAAATTTCTTTAAAAATAATGGCGGTAACTCCTCTTTTTTGATATTCAGGATGTACACCAATCAGATAAAAATTGGCTCTGTCATTTTTTCTACTTGCATTCATAAAGTGCCACCATCCAAAAGGAAGTAATTTGCCTTTAGATTTTTGCAAAGCTTTAGAGTAGGATGGCATTGTAATGGCAAATGCCACCAAATTGAATTCTTTATCTACTACACAAATGATATAATCTTTGTTTATTAATCCGAAATATTTTTCTTTATAATGCTGTATTTGCTCATCAGAAATAGGAGTATAGGTAGAGAGATTTTTGTAAGTTTCGTCTAGTAATTTGAACATAGGTTCAACTAAGGGTAAAATCTCTTCTTTAGACTTAAATTCCAATGTTTTTAGTTGGTGTTTTTCTGCGATTAATTTGCTGAATTTTAAAACTTTATCAGGTAGAACTTCTGGGAAATCAATCTCAAATTCTACCCATTCTTTTTCTTTTATCAGTCCTAGTTTTTCTAAATGTTCGGGGTAATAACTGAAATTATAAATCCCAATCATCGTTGCTAGTTTATCAAACCCGAAAGTCAGCATACCTGCTTTGTCTAGATTGGTAAATCCCATAGGTCCTTCTATTTTTTTGATGTTTTTTTCTTGGGCGAATTTTATCGCTTCATTAATCAAAGCTTTAGAAACTTCCTCATCATCTATAAAATCTAACCATCCGAAGCGTACTTTTTCTATACCCAATTCTTTGGCTTCTTTATAATTAATCATTACCGCAATTCTGCCTGCCAATTTATTGTTTTTATAAGCAAGAAACTGTTTTGCTTCAGAATAGGCGAGCGCAGGATTTTCTTTTGGATTCCAAATGTTTTTTTCATCATTAATCAAAGAAGGAACGTAATTTTGATTATTTTTGTACAATTCCATCGGAAATTTGATGAAATCTGAAAGTTGCTTTTCGTTGTTAACCTGTATGATTTGTACTTCTGACATACTATTTTTAGATTTGATAACAAATATAAAGGAAAAGATGACAATGCCCAAGTTTGGCACAGTTTTTCCATCAAAAAGAATAAATAAATTTCAATAAAATATATAAAATATGTCAGGCTATTATTTATTAATTATTGCAACTATGCTAGTCAGTTGGCTAGTTTCTGCAAGACTAAAATCAAAATTTGCTTATTATTCTAAAGTTCATCTAAGAAACGGAATGAGTGGTAAAGAAATTGCCGAAAAAATGCTTCACGACAACGGGATTTATGATGTACAAGTTACCTCTGTTCCCGGGCAATTAACGGATCACTACAATCCTGCAAATAAAACCGTAAATCTTTCTGAAGCAGTTTATATGCAGAGAAATGCAGCATCTGCTGCTGTAGCTGCACACGAATGTGGACACGCTGTACAGCATGCTGTAGGATATTCTATGCTTCAATTAAGGTCTAAATTGGTTCCTATGGTGCAGATTAGTTCTACACTGTCTCAGTTTGTGCTTTTTGCGGGTATTGCTGTAATGGTAGCAACTCAGACGAAATATGCTCAAGGAAATACTACGGTATTAGCGATTGGAGTTTTGCTTTTTGCGGTAACTACACTTTTTGCATTTATCACTTTGCCAGTAGAATATGATGCTAGTAATAGAGCTATGAAATGGCTAAAAGAAAGCGGAACGGTAACTTCTGAAGAGTTTGTAGGTGTGCAAGATAGCTTAAAATGGGCAGCTAGAACGTATGTGGTAGCAGCTTTAGGTTCACTAGCACAACTTTTATATTGGGCTAATATCTTATTTGGAAACAGAAGGAATTAAGATTTTAAATTTCTATAAAATCAAATTTTACCTCATACATCTCGGACAGTTGTTCCGAGATTTTTTCTTTTTCAGAAAGTTTCAGTTGAGCGGTTATTTTACAGTTTTCTTGTGCATCAAAATTGAGAACTTTGGCATCAAACTTATTCAAAAGAGAGAAAATAATATTTTGTTGAGAAAATTTGAATTCAATTTCTAGTTGAGTTTCTAGTTCTTTGGTGATGATTTCAGCGTGTTCCAAAGTGAGTTTTGCGGATTCTTTATACGTTTTTACCAATCCTGAAACTCCCAATTTTGTACCACCATAATATCTTATAATTACCACTAAAATATTGGTGAGATTATGGGCAAGTAGCTGATTGTAAATAGGTAAACCAGCACTGCCTGAAGGTTCGCCATCATCATTGGCTCTGTAATTTTCGCCATTAATTCCTAATCTGAAAGCATAACAATGATGCGTAGCTTTTGGATGTTCTTCTCTAAGATTATCTAGCGCGGTTTTTAGTTCTTTTTCAGAATTTATAGGAAATGCAAAACCAATAAACTTGCTTCCTTTTTCTTTGAGCAAGATGTCTCTAACAGCTGATTTTATGGTGGTGTAGGAGTGTTGCATTAATTATTTCTATAAAACGAAACTCTGTTATCTCTAAAATATTTTTCCTTATCCAAATTTCCTTCAAATTTCGGAGCTTTTGTTCCGTTTTCTAAAGTAAGATTTTTATTTTTGATGATGATGGTTTCGTCCCAAAGATTGGCATCGATAAAAGTTTGTAGCGTTCTGCTGCCACCTTCTACTAAAACCGATTGAATCTGATTTTCGTAGAGTTTTTGTAGTAAATCTTCTAAAAATTTTTCTTTAGAAATTTTAATGAATTTTATATTTTCTTCTTCTGCATCTTTTTCTTGGTTGAAAACCAGAGTAGGTGCTTCATTGTTATAAATTTTAAAATCTCTAGGAATTTTTAGTTCAAAATCAATTAAAATTCTCACAGGATTTCTGCCTTCAATTAATCTAGTCGTTAAACTAGGGTTGTCATTAAGCGCAGTTTGCGTTCCTGCCAAAATGGCGTGTTCTTCACTTCTTATTTGATGAACAAACTGACTTGATAATTCATTAGAAATTTTCGTAGGTTTGAAATCTTTATCAATATAGCCATCTTGGCTCTCTGCCCATTTTAGAATAAGGTAAGGGCGTTTTTTTTCGTGAAAGGTGAAAAATCTTTTGTTGAGTTCTCTACAATCATTTTCCAAGATTCCAGATATGGTTTCTATACCCGCATCCACTAGAATTTTTTTGCCTTTTCCGTTTACTTTATCGTGGCTGTCCATTGCACCAATTACCACTTTTCGGAAACCAATTTCTTTTAATTTCAAAGAACAAGGTGGTGTTTTACCGAAATGAGCACAAGGTTCTAGTGAAACATAAATGGTGGATTCTGGCAAAAGTTCGGGGTTTTCAACAGAATTGATGGCGTTAATTTCTGCATGTGGTTCACCTGCTTTTTGGTGGTAACCTTCGCCTATAATTTTTCCGTTGTGTACAATTACAGCACCAACCAAAGGATTGGGATAGGTTTTTCCTGTGGCTTTTTTGGCAAGTTCTATACAGCGTTTTATGTAAAATTCGTGATTCATGATAGAAAAAAACAAATTCCGATTTTCGGTCGGAATTCTAATTTTATTTTTTAAGCGTTACATTTGGAATAGTCATCGTGATAATGTTTTCCATCAGTTTGTTTCTAGATTTTCCTACACCTTTTATAAAATATTTGGTGTCTCCCGTATTTTTTTGTTTATAGGTAATAATCATAAAAGCAGTTTGATCACCTAACAATATATTCCTAAATCTATAGATATTGTAATCTGCCATTTCCTGCTCTGGTTCTGGTTCGTCTTTTTCTTTTTTCTTAGCAATATTGCTGGTGAAAAAATCTACGATAAACTCGGTTCCGTTAGGATTTTCGGTGACGTGATATGTGCAAAATTTGTCTGTTCCTTGTCTGGTGTCTAATTCGCTAGTTTTTTGATAGGTAGCTTCTTTGGCATCTATATTTTTGTTGAAAAAATAGATAGAAATAGTATAAGGCGAATCTTCTAATCTGCTGTCTTCTGGTATGTAATCTTGCACATATAGAATTTTAGATTTTTGTGAAGAGGCGGCTAAAACCAATTTTGTTTCTCCAAAGCTAAGTTCAGGAATTCCTATGTAATCTACTTCTTGCGAAAAAAATGGAGCAGAAATAAAAATTAACAGAAATAAAGGAAACAGTTTTCGCATTTTATTCTCCAGAAATAATATGGTGAAGTGTATTTTTCAAACTTTCTAACTGAGATTTTTTCTCATCAATTTTGTCAAATGTATCTTTAAGAAGAGGATTATCTCTAGAAACTTTTCCGAAGAAGCCTAGGTTGTTTTCTAGTTTTACAATTTCAGCTTCTAAATCAGCAATTTGGTTTTTAACTTTTCTGGCTTTATCGGTAATTTGAGATTCAGAAAGTCCTTCTTCTTTTAGGTCAAATTCATTAATTCTGTTAAGTCTTAACTTATCTTTAAGTGTTTTATTAAATTCAGAATTAATTGCCATTTTATCTCTTGGTACTTTTCCTATATTGTTCCAAGAAGTTTTTATTTGCTCTATTTTTTCTACACTGCCTTCTTCGCTGCCTATTTCTTTCAATTCGTCTAGTAGTGCACGTTTTTGTTTGTAATTTTCTTTCCAGTCGTCTGTTTGAGCATTATTTTTTGCTCTAAAATTATTGAAAAAAGTGTTACAAGCTTCGCGGAAATCATCCCAAACTTTATTGGTTTGGCTTCTCGGCACATGACCTATTTTTTTCCAATCTTCCTGAAGCTTTTTAAATAATGGAACTACAATATCCCAATCTTCAGAATGCATATTGTCTTGAGCCGTTTTTATCAGCTTTAGCTTTTCTTCTAAATTGGTGTGTTGAGAGTTTTTGAGCCCTTTATAAAATTCATTTTTAGCAGAATTAAAAGCACGAAGAGCCAATTTGAAGTCGTTCCAATTTTGGTTAGAAAGTTTTCTAGGAACGCTTCCTAATTTTAAGAAATCAGAACGTAGGTCTTCTACTTTTTTGATGGCTTGTTGCCAATAGTTATGGTTTGGTTCTTTAGAGAGTGCTGTAAGTTTTTTAATACTCTCTATAATTTCGTTTTTCTTGTCTAGATTTGCCTGTTGCTCTCCTTCAATCTGAGTAAGAAGTTCAGATTTTCTTTCGTGGATTTTATTAGAAATTTCTTTGAATTCTTCCCAAGTTTTATCACGAAATTCTTCTGCTACAGGTTCTGCTTCTTCTTTCCAAAGTTTGTGTAGAAATTGCAACTCATTCAGTGCTTTTTGAATTACAGGCTCGTGTTGTAATTCCTTCGCTCTAGCAATAATCTGATTTCTTTTTTCTAGGTTGTGTGCATATTCTTGCTCTCTGTATTCCTTGTTCAAGTCTAGCATTTGGTAGAATTGATTAAGGTGAAAAAAGTAATTGTTGTTTAAATTTTTGAATTCCGTTTTAGGAACTTGACCTGCGCTGCTCCATTCTTCTTTTATCTCTCTTATTGCACGGAAGAGATTGGTATTAGCATTAGAATTGCTGTATAGATTTTTTAATTTTTCAATGATTTGCTGTCTTTTTTCTAAGTTATCTTTTTGCTCAGCTTCTTGCTTTTTGTGGAAATTGTCGTATTTTTCTTTGAAAATACTAATAAGAGCGGATATTTTAGAAAGTAGAGGGTGGTCGTTTTTAAAATCTGCGATTGCTTTTCCTTCAGACTCGTGCTGATGTTTTAATTCTTCTATTTCTAGATTAGCACGCTGAACTAGGGTTTCTTTTATGGCGTTAAATTTTCTGTGATTAGCACCAGCATCTTCAGCATTAATTAGAGCTTCTAATTGGTTCATGAGTTCACCAGAAGTTAATTTTTCGTGTTCGTGTTGTTCTACCACCTCATCGTGAATTTCTTCTTCGTGAGTTTCTGGTTCAGAATTTTTTTCTGGTGTAATGTTTTCATTTACAATGCTTTCTGTGTTATTTACATTGTTGTCTTGTGGTTCAGAATGCAAGTTTTCTGTAGTCATAGCAAATCGTTTTTAAATTTAATGCTCTTCAAAAACCAAAATCTATAGAGGTTTTAGCACATTTCGCCACTAAATTAAGTGTTTTTTGTGAAATATACAATTCCTTAATTCAAGATTTATTATTCAATATAAAATTGTCTTTTCAAAAGCTTAAATTTTGAAGGTTTGATGTTTTATTTTAGGAGTTCCATATTTCCCAAGCTTTTTCGGCTTGTTGCTCTAGCATATAAAGACCGTTAGCCGTTTTTGCACCCTTTTCTGCGCAGTTTCTGATGAACTTGGTGTATTCTGGATTGTAAATTAAATCAATAATCAGATGATTTTCTGTAATTCCTTCGAAAGGGAAATCTAGACAATCTTCCACATTAGGATAAGTACCAACAGGAGTGCATTGAATAATGATGAGGTTATTTTTTACCTGATCAGCACTTAGATTTTCATAATTAATTTCTGTAGTTCTAGAAACCGTGATGTATGGGATATTATTTTTTTTCAAGATATATTGTACAGCTTTGGCAGCGCCTCCGTTTCCTAAAATGATGGCTGTTTTTTGATTTTCTTTTTTGTGAAGAAGAAGTGTTTTCTCAAAACCTATGGCGTCTGTGTTGAATCCTTTTGTTTTTCCGTTTTTTATAGAAATACAATTGATGGCGCCAATTGCCATTGCTTCGTCACTTAATTCATCTAAAAAAGGGATTATTTTTTCTTTGTAAGGAATGGTTACATTAAGTCCTTTTATATTTTCGATTTCGAAGATTTCTTTAATGTTTTGGAGATCTTCGGTGTCAAAAATATCATAAGAATAATTATTGAGTAATAGTTTTTGAAATTTTTGCTCGAAATATTTTTTAGAGAAAGAATAAGATATATTTCTTCCAATTAACCCAAATTTTGCTTTTGTTTCCATACATCAAAGGTAATAAAAAAGGCTGGAAATTTTTCCAGCCTGTATTTGTATTTTTATAGAAATTTTATTCTACAATAAATTTTTGAGTAGTATTTTCTGCTTTTAAAATGTAAACACCTTTGTTTAAATTTCTGAGTTGAATGTTATTTCCTTTAGAGAAAGGATTTTCTACTACTTGAACCAAAGCACCACTAATGTTATAAATTTCTATTCTTTTTATTTTTTGAATGTCTCTACCATTTACAAAAAGAGTATTGTTTTTCACAGGATTTGGATAGATGTTCCATCTTACTTTTTCTACTTCGTTGGTAGATAGTGGTGAGTAACAAGTCCAAGAAAGGTCATCAAAAGCAACTCTTCCTCTTGTTCCGGTTCCTACTGCGCTGTTATCCGTAATGTTTATGGTAATGTTACCTGCAATATTAATGTTAGGAATTGTCGTAGTAGTAACTGTACTGCTGTATGGTATTTGACCAACCATATCGCCATTTATGTATAAATTAAATTTCCCAGGATTACCTGTAAATTTCATTTGAGTTTTTACAGTCAAACTAGAGATACCTCCTGAAATAGTAGATGAACTTAAAGCTCCATTTTCTACAGTGATGGCTTTGTTATTAATTGTTTGATCTGTACGAGCTGCGCTAGCATTCCAAGTAATTCCGTTGCTTGTCCAAGTTCTTGCGAGGTAGTTTTGGTCACTACCAGAAGTACTGGTAGGTATATTTTCAAAATTTTCTGTACCACAACTTATTGGGGTGCCTCCAGAACCAGCAAGGGTTGTTCCAGATGCTGTATTACTAGCTGAAGATAAGTTTCCGACTGCGTCTCTAGCGATTATGTAGAAATTATATGTAGTAGAAGGAGCAAGACCATTTATAGTACCCGTGGTACCTGAAACTGCAATTTGAAAAACGCCATCTAAATAAATTTCGTAAGCAGAAACGCCTACATTGTCTGTAGATGCATTCCAGGTTAGTGATATAGAGCTAGCGGTAGTGTTAGTAACGGTTAAATTAGTTGGTGTAGAAGGAGCTTCTGTATCTGTAACAGGAGTAGATCCTCCCCATACTGCAGAAACATATTCAGGGTGGTCTATATAAGGGTTTCTGTTTCCTTGGTATGTATAGGCTGCATTGTTTCTGTCAATTTCTCTTTGAGAAACAGGGTCTGCATTATTCCAAGCTAATAATACTTGTAGTTCCCAACTCTGTAATCCAGGAAAAGCAGATCCTCCTAGCATATTACCAGTGCTAAATCCAGATAATTTTGATTCGTATCTTGTAATAAAATACAAAACCATTCTAGCGATATCTCCTTTAAACTCATTAATAGGCTCAAAAACGGTTCCTGAATATCCAGTTGTAGAATTAGGACCTAGTTTAGAACCATTGCTAGATGTGTAGGTTGGAGATGTTATAATACCAAATGGATAGTTGCTTCTCATTCCATTTACTTTACCATCTGTAGGTGTTACAAAATGAATATCTCCACGCATTGGAAGCTGTTCGCTAAAAAAACTTTGCGGGATTATATGTTCCCTGTTATAGCAGTCTCCTTCTGAACTGTAATTTCCACATTTTTTTACACCATGTTGAAAGTTGTAGGAGTCAGCACTAGATGGTTTTTCTGTGTACATGTCTAATACAGAACCGTCATTTTCATAATATTTATCCGTATCAGTACTTGGATAGCCAGTGAATAAGTTGTCATATGATTTTGCACTATGCCCATTAGTGATGATAGAAGCTAATTTAGTTTTTAATGCTGCTCCTGTTAATCCTGCTGCTCCATCATAGTAACCAGTAGGGATTTGAGCAAGTATATATGAACTAAATA
>ERZ650302.224-NODE-224-length-29538-cov-12.183835_pt1 | contig 29538 bp, 25 predicted proteins | sample MGYA00376238_ERZ650302 | MGnify/ENA primary metagenome ERZ650302 (study PRJEB26733, sample SAMN07839298) | wastewater metagenome | biome: urban; feature: wastewater treatment plant; material: waste water | place: USA: North Carolina | collected 2016-04-28 ... | reverse complement strand
GTTATGCTGCGTGGCATAGACACCAGCTGGCTCACTGATCCCCGCTTTTACATCTTCCATGCACAGGCCGGTTAAGGCTTTCTCTATGGCCGCTTCGAGCGCCTGTTCGTTGGTGTGGCTTACCATGTCTTCTCCCTGATTGACTCTCTTCCTATTTAAAGTTGCAGCGGCGTTGGCTGCTCTCATTCGCCCCAATCACATAGTCTGGCTATGTTCATGGGGTCTCTTTCATTTGCCGCCTACCTGCAACTCTAAATAGTTTGAGGGTCATTTTTATTTATTAGTGTCGATGATGACTTCCCAACGTCCGTCTTTTTTCGGCCCGATAAACGCTAAACGGCCTTGTGTTTTCAGCTTGGCAACGGCGCGTTCGACGGTCGTGACTGATTTTTCTATCTGCTGCGCTACGTCTGCCAAACTCATTTGTGGGTGCTCACTTAACAGATTTAAGATCAGTTCCGGCGTTTGTACCCGCGTTTGTGCCCGCGTTTGTACCCGCATTTTTTCGGTGTCAGGTTGGGTGTTAATGGCTTCTTGCAGGCTGTCTTCTATCGCTTGCAGCAAAAATTCGATAAAGGCGGAACAATCGCTTTTCTGATCAGATTCGGTCAGTAACTGGTAATAGGTTTGCTGGCGATGTTTGATGACGGTTTCAACCGGCAGGAACGCCAGCATGGGTTGCCAGTGGCTTAAAATAAGGGTTTGCCACAAGCGCCCGATGCGGCCATTGCCATCACCAAATGGGTGAATAAACTCAAATTCGTAATGAAAAGCTGCCGAGGCAATCAGCGGATGGGCATCCGTATTAGCTAACCAATCGAATAGATCGATCATCAAGCGTGGAATTTGGCTGGCAGGTGGGGCCATATGCACAAGCTGCTCGCCGCGATAAATGCCAGCCCCTTTGCTGCGCCAATGGCCTGCATCATCAATCAGGCCATGCAGCAATAAAGCGTGTGCGGCCAGCAAGTCATCTAGCTGATGCGGGTGCCACTGTTCCATCGCTTCATAAGCAGCAAAGGCATTGCGCACCTCTTGAATCTCTTTCGGCAGGCCCAGCACCGTTTTGCCTTCAATCACCGCCGTCACCTGTTCCAGCGTCAGCGTGTTTTGTTCAACCGCCAGCGATGCCTGAATGGTTTTAATGCGGTTGCCACGGCGCAGCTCGGGCACCAGCCGGTTTTGGTTGGCCGCCTTCCACATGCCAATCAATTCGCCGATACGGGCAACATGGCGCATCATGGTGTGAGTGAGCTGAAACGGGGGCTGATAGCTCATGGTCACACCACTTTGATTTTGCCAGTGACGGCGCTGTTGATGAGAGTGGTTTTGTATTCCTGATATTTAGTGATCTGCCCAATAAATATCTCTGTTGCCTTATTTATCTCATCGACCTTAGATTGAATTGCTGAAAATATCGCACGCTGTTCATCAATAGGCGGAATGAATAAATCAACCTGAGAAAAATTATCAAAATTCAAATCTTGTCCATCACGGATAAAACTTGCCGTCATTTGTAAGGCATTAATGTAACTGGGTAGTTTTAGTAAATAACTAAAAAAACCCGCATCTATCTCTTCAGGATTTACAGGGCGTAACACAACATAAGAGGATCGAATACACCCAGAGGCCCAAGCTCTCTCTAGACCACCCTGAAAACTGCGCATGCTGATAACAAAATCATTTATTTCTACATGTTTTCGTTTGTCTAAATGAAAAGAAATTTTAACAACCTTTCTTCCAACCATTTCCTCATATTGCTCTTGAGGAATCACACCATAAGCTTGAGTTGCAGATAACTGAACATCTTTCGATCTAGCTCGTTCTTTTCGCTGACAAAAAACAAATCTACTTCGACGAATTACCCAATGCTCGGGAATCAGCCCAATCCATTCCACACCAGAGTCTTTCATCGGCACACTCGGGTCTAAGCCTTGTGTCACAGCCTGCTGAATGATGATCTGTTTGCGTTCTTTCAGCAGTTCAATTTGCTTTTCTTTGATGGCAATCGCTTCGTCAATTTTGGATGTTTTTTCATCGAGAAAATTGGCGATGGCGGTTTGTTCTTCAATTGGTGGAAGCAAAAGTAAACTATTAGAAATATGAGAAAAACTAATCGTTTGCCTCACACCTGAACCTAACAACTTCATATATGCCACATCATAACGATGAAGCAGATATTTAAAATAGTTCTTATCTAAGTTAGTTTTTTCTTTTAAAACAATATACCCAGCACTAACAACGACATTTATTTCTGAAAGAGCAATCCTTAAGCTAATTAAGTCGTAATTCAAGTTTAATGGATTAATCAAAAACTCCCCATTAAGGACTTCCTGATATGATTTTTTTGTTGCTTCAGTTACCTTCTCATCACCTTTATCAACTACCCGTCCAAAGCTAATCGCTCCGCAGCTTAATGACATATTAGATTTATGTTTTTTCTCATAAAAAATATGCTTTAACTTTTGAGAAACCCAATGTTTTGGAATATCACCAATCCATTCCTCACCTGAATATTTGTAGCTTTCATACTTCGGCATTTCAGTTAACGTTGTCATACTTGCGTCTCCTGCTTATACCGTTGCAGAGCTGGCTGTCAGCCCTAAAATCTGCGCAATCAAGCCATCGGCCTGTTTTTCCAGATCTAAGATTTCTTGAGCGACTGTTTCGAGTTGACGCAATGGTTTATGGCGGTAGAAATATTTGTTAAAACTGATTTCAGCACCAATTTTCACTGATTCCATATTCAGCCACGCTTCAGCCACATGCGGTTTTACTTCATCAAGGAAGTATTGATAAATGCTCTGTGTCAGCGGCACGGTTTCGTTGTCGCGTAAATCGCTGCTGCTTTCATACGTGACGAATTCGCCTTTCTTGCCACCCTCTTGTGGTGAATAAGGGTAATAACCAAAATCTGGCAGGTCGGCTTCATCGCAGCTATAGAGTTCCAGTAATTCCGCCAGTTTATCGGCAGAGAGTTTAACCACCTTTCTCACTACTTTTTCTGCGGTTTCGTCATACCAGCTCACCGCATTCAGAATGGCATTTTTTTCAGTCGCAGAAAGTTTCAGGCTGCTGGCTTTGAGTGCTGCATCGACTTTATCTTTGAAAATATTGAAATCGTTAAACTCAGTCTCACCCACCGCTTGCATCAGGGTTTGTGCGGCATCGAGTAACTTGCGTGAACTGAGCCAGAAGGCGGTGTCGAGCAGCTTTTCTTTGGCTTTGGCGTTCAGGCTGATGTCGTTTTTCTCGCACCAGTCGGTGATCTGTTTACCTTGTTCGGCCAAGAAACCCGCTTGATAGACCTTTTCATGATATTCGCTGTAGCAAAATTCCATCGCCTCACTGAGCGATTTGTCAAAACGCAGCGGCGCAATGCGTTCGGCACTGAAGTGCGCTTTGCGGCGGTCAGGGCGTTCGACAGTCACTTTGAAATAGCCGAAATCTTCGTTATTGAAAATCTTGCTGGCTAAACCGATGGCGTCGCCATTGGCATCAAGCTGACGTTCCACCTCGTTAAACTCAAGGTAGGTTTGCATGATCTCGGCGATATGTTCCGGCGCAAATTCGCAGTTTTTATTACCTAAATTTTTACGCAGTTTGCGATAAAGCAGGCTGGCATCGATCAGTTGTACCTTGCCTTGGCGATGTTCTGGTTTGTTGTTGTTCAACAACCAGATGTAGGTGGTGATGCCGGTGTTATAGAAGAGGTTGTTCGGCAGCTGCACAATGGCTTCGAGCATGTCGTTTTCAATCAGATAACGGCGGATGTTACTTTCACCACCACCGGCATCGCCGGTAAACAGGCTTGAACCGTTATGCACCGAGGCGATACGGCTGCCAATGGTGCCGTTAACCGGTGCCTTCATTTTGCTGACCATTTCCATCAGAAACAGTAATTGCCCATCGCTCGAACGTGGGGTGGCATCACTGCCTTTTGCATCCACTTTGCCCCAATAATCAGCCAGCTGCACTTTAAAGCGCGGGTCGATGACTTCAGTTCCCTCTTTAATGTTCTTCTGCTCCGACGCCCAGCTTTTGCCATAGGGCGGGTTTGAAAGCATAAAGTCAAAACGCATGTTCGAGAATTCATCGGTCGATAAGGTTGAGCCGATTTTGATATTGGCGGGGTCATTGCCCTTAATCATCATGTCTGACTTACAAATCGCGTAAGTCTCGTCGTTGATCTCTTTGCCGTAGAGGTGAATGTCGCGGCTAGCACCCACTGCCGGATATTTCTCTTCAATAAAGTTCTGCGATTCGGTCAGCATGCCACCACTGCCACAGGCGGGGTCGTAGATGGTCATGGTGAGCGGTAACTGATCTTTGAGCGGGTCAAACACCAGATGCGTCATCAGCTCGATCACTTCGCGCGGGGTAAAGTGTTCGCCCGCCTCTTCGTTGTTCTCTTCGTTAAATTTACGGATCAGCTCTTCAAACACATAACCCATGCCGAGGTTGGTCAGTGCGGGAAGTTTATTGCCAGAGGCATCTTCGCATTCCTGCGGTGTCAGGTTGATGTTCGGTGAAATGAACTTTTCCACCACATCGAGCAACACCTGTTTTTCAGCCATATGACGGATCTGCGATTTCAGGTTAAAGCGCCCTACGATCTCTTTGACGTTGTCGCTAAAACCATTCAGGTATTCATTAAAGTTTTGCAACAAGATCTGCTGGTTATTGGTGGCCGCCGCATGCAGGGTTTTCAGCGTCCATTTTGAGATGTTGTAAAACACATAACCCGATGCGGCTTTTAATGGCTCGTCATCCAGCTCCACCGCGTTCATTTCTTCCTGCTGGAAACGAACCTCTTCCAACACCGCTTCTTTCGATGGCTCAAGCAAGGTGTCTAAACGGCGCAGCACCACCATCGGCAAAATCACGTCACGATATTTACCACGCACATAGACATCGCGCAGACAGTCGTCGGCGATGCTCCAGATGAAAGAAACCAGTTTGTTGTGAACGCTGTGATCCATTTTTGTATCCTGTTACCGAGTTTTGCCCGTTTAAAAATAAGACGGAAAGTGCTTATGAATTAATGCGATGAAATTACGTTTACGGCGTTGTTCAACAGCCAACGCACCGACGGCGGCTTCAAAAATATCGAGCGGATGCTGATGGTGCTGTAGTTGCCTTTGTAAATGCAACAAAAGATCAATCACCTGCCGGTAGATTTTATTATCTGATTGCCCCAGCATATTGCTGATCACCTGCTGATAAATCGACAGTGATTGCGTAGGCTCTGTGCTCACAATCGCATCGGCCACCTTCAATAACAGCGGAGACGAGATCGCGCCGACGGTTGCACACTGCTTCGCAGCATTGGCATTGCCGATACTGAGGTAAAACTCGCATTGCGCATCGCGCTGCTGCTGATTTCTCGGGTTAGCAAATTGTTGCTCGACCTTATGCAAAAATTCAGCTTCTGGCTGCCCTAATTCATCATGCAGTTTCTGTAATTTCTGAAAAGCATGAAAAGAGGCCGCACGCTCAAATAACTGCCAACCCAGCTTCCATGCCTGTACGGTTTCACCGAGCGCAATTCTGATCCGAATATCCATCTTCACGCAGCTTTGCTGCTCATATGCCGAGGCGATTTTTTTCGCGCGCAATAGCCAGTCTTCTGCATCCAGCTCTTCATGATGATCAAGGCACAACTGCGCCAGCGCCAGATAATCCCGACATTGGTGTGCCAGAATTGCCAATAACTGCTCTTCTTCACGCCAGTTACTGGCCGCTTTGGCCACTTTCAGCAACGGTTTCGCATAGACGCGCATCCGCCAGGCAATATCAGTGCGTTCTTTTCCTGTTGTCAGTTCGCTTGCCATTTCATCAAGAAAATTCCGGCACATTGCTAGCAGGCAAGTTTCAACATCGCCAGAGATAGAGAAATGCTCGTTAATATCCGGGAAAACGTCATATTCGGTTTGATATAGATGATCAAACAACCATTTCGCTTTCTGCTCTGCCGGCCAGCTTAACCGCTCGAACAGTTCCGGCATTTTTTCATTGATCTGGCCTTCAATGCCAAAGCGGAAGCCACCGGAATCATCGATTCGCTCCAATACTTTATTGAGCCGTATCAGCACATGTTCTGTTAGTTGCCATTGGCTCTCTACCGGTAGGTTCGCCATGGCTTCCCAGAGGCTATCGATTTGCTGCTCTGCCACAGAGAAATAACGCGAAACCTCGTTCCAATTATAAATATCGCGGGCTGGCAGGGCTTTCGTCACCATTTTCTTCAGCTCGGCGAGTGAAATGTCACTTTGTGACAACTTTGCTTTCAGCAACCAGCTTCGCCATTGTTGCTCATCGCGCTCGATAGCTTGCAGTAACAGCTCGATCAACTCTTCCGCACTTTTCTCGCTGAAATAACGGCGCAAGACCTGCTCATCACTGGTTTCGTCTTCTACATCCACTGGCTGCCCATTCAGCGATAATGCCACTGCAACAGCATGTTTACACACCGGCATGTATTCGGCGGCCGGACAAGTGCAATGGCATTGCAGCTCAGGTTGCATGGTCATCTTCACCTGATAGGTCGATGTGCCTTTTACCGATGCGGTGGCGATGTTGTCTTTTATTTTTACATTACTGACGTGACTCTGCTGAAACAGCACAAAGCCTTTTTGAAAAGTTTGTGGCCCAGCAGCTAACAGCAACGCTTCGATATCAATCAATGGCTTATTGGCCTGCACTGGCGTTGAACTCAGATCGCGGGAATTCATAGATATTTTTCCTGTGTCAGCATATTCATGATTAAAGAGCTAATGATCACAAATGATATAACGAGTGCTACGCCCACCAGAGTCTGTTTTAGATAAGCAACCAAGCTCAACTAAATAAGCCAAATGACGGGTTGCAGTTGCTCGGCTTACCTTGGTTACTTTTTGGTATTGGCTACTATTAATACCCAATTCAAATTCACCATCTAATAAACGGTTCAGCACACGTACTTGTTCTGATGATAATCGGGTTTGATCAATTCGCCGCCAGAAATTGACCTTAACCATCGTCTGATCGATAGTCTGCATGGCACTTAATAGTGTCGCATTCAATGTATCCAGAAACCACACCAGCCAAGGCGTGATATCCATGTTCCCTTTTTGTGTTGCCTCTAAGATCTCGTAATAGGATTTTCTACGCTCAAGAATACTCACTGACATAGCATAAAAGCGGATCGACAATCGCTCACCATGTGCTAATGCTAAATCAGTTAACAAGCGAGCAATGCGACCATTCCCATCGTCTAACGGGTGCAATGTCACGAACCACAAATGGGTAATCGCTGCACGAAGTAACGGATCTAATTCAGCATCGGCTTTCGAATCATTAAACCATGCAATGAAATGCGCTAGCTCACCGTCAAGGATCTGCCGAGGTGGAGCCTCAAAATGAACCGTTGGTTTATCGATTCGACCAGAGATAACTTGCATCGGTGTATCACCGCGCAATACACCGCCTTGGATCGGATTAAATAGCGTATAGCCCGCAGGAAATAACCATTGGTGCCAGCTTAACATCCGTTCAAGCGATAATGGCTGATCAAGTTGAGTGATAGCGTCCAGCATCATCTCAGCCAAGCCATTGGTTTGTTCGGTTGTCGGGTATTGCAGCTCTTCCTTGATCCCTAACTTGTTAGCTAATGATGAGCGCACAGAAAAAGCATTTAGCTTTTCCCCCTCTATCGCACTTGAGTGAACAATGTTAGCCAGCAACGTGTCGAGTGTAGCCTGTTGAAGATCTTCCAACCCCATGCGCCCCAATAATAACCCCTGATTAAAATGGGTTTCACGCAGTAAGGGCGCTAAGGTTTTATTGTCCCAATGAAAATTGGGCCATGTTGGTTGTTGCCAGATCCACATACCAAGCCCTCACGATGAGCTGAATAGACATCACATTCTACTCACCAAATGAGGCAAATATAAGTTCTATTTTGCTCAATCGCCCTAAAGAATGTGATAGCAAAGGGGAAAGTGACGGTGATTGTTTCGGCATAACCCAAAAGTTTAAAGTAATATTTTTATTGTTATAAATATGCTTGCTATATTACTGATAACTCTATAGCATGAAATTTGCTCAATGATTAAGTAATAACCAAGTTCCTCGCTACACCGTCTCTTCTAAATCTCACATAGAAAGTCTCGTTGTTCCGGCACTGCATTCCATTTTGATGGATGTTATCTCTGCATTTTGCATTCGCACATGATGTGCATTTATTTGTTACACCTATAAAAACAGCCCGCGATGGGCATATATATTTATCAAAGGATTTTTATGTTTATTAATATTTCAAACACTATTAGCGTTTCCAAACATCTTGGCCAGCAACAAAACAGCTGGATCTGTTATGAACCACTGGAAGGTAATGATCAGCGCAAAAAACCGCTGTGGAAACGCCAGACCGGATTGATGTCAGCCAGTGCTATGCATAGCTGGTTAACCAGTCAATATAACGATCAGAATGCAGTGAATGCATTCCGTAATATCTCAGGAATGTAACTGTTGTAGTTTTTCTGCGTTATAAAATGCCCACAATGATCATCCGCTTCACTTGCTGTAACGAAACATAGATCAGATTTAAATTAGACTGATTTTTAACAGAACTTAAATAACAAAAATGGGAATTCTGTTAAGTCAGTCAAAGACGCCTCACCTGTTCTGAATGAAGATGGTTGCAATTTGAGACTCATTAAAGCCTCATTGCAAATACATCTTTCATTTGTAACTTCATAACAGGAGCCCCTCATGAGCGTCATGCATTTTTCTGTTCCCCGCGATATCGTCTATGGTGAAAATGCGCTGCAAACCCTCAGCACCTTAAAAGGTAAACGCGCCGTTTTAGTCACGGGTGGCAGTTCTATGAAACGATTTGGTTTTCTGGAACAAGCGCAATCATTGCTGGAAAAAGCCGGTATGGCCTGCATTATTATTGATGGAGTAGAACCAAACCCATCAGTTGCGACCGTACAGCGCGGCGCAAAAGCGATGCTGGAATTTGAACCTGACTGGATTGTAGCGATTGGTGGTGGCTCGGCTTTAGATGCCGCCAAAGTCATGTGGTGTTTCTACGAGCATCCACAGCTGAAATTTGAAGATATTATTGCTGTCGGTTCTATGCCGCCTCTGCGCAACAAAGCCCGCTTTGTTGCCATCCCCTCCACCAGCGGCACCGCATCTGAAATTACCGCGTTTTCGGTTATTACTGATACAGAAAATCATATCAAATACCCGATTGTGGCCGCCGATATGGTGCCAGATCTGGCGATCCTCGATCCAGCTATTCCAGAGCTGATGCCACCACACATTACCGCCAATACCGGTATGGACGTGCTGGCGCATGCCACAGAAGCAGTGGCGTCGATTGCCGCGACCTCCTTTACTGATCCTTATGCCATTGAGGCGATCCGGCTGGTGTTGGAAAATCTGGAAACCGCCTACCACGAGCCACACAACAAAACAGCGCGTTTTAATATGCACAATGCCTCGGCCTTGGCTGGTATGGCGTTCACGAATGCATCACTAGGGTTAGTGCACTCTTTGGCACATAAAATTGGCGGCGAATTTGGCGTCACGCATGGTCTGGCTAACGCCATTCTGATGCCATATATCATCACCTTTAACCGTCAATTTACTGATAAATATGATCGGGTGGAAAAATTGCTGGGGATCAATGATTTAGCAGAAGCAGTCCGTCAGTTAAACGCCAAATTAGGCATTCCAGCCAGCTTTAAACAATGTGATGAAGTGGATTTTGATGAATCAAAATTCCGTGATGTGCTCAACCGTATGAGTGCTAATGCGCACGCTGATCCTTGCACACTGACAAACCCAGGTAAACCAACTGTAACCGATGTTAAAGCGCTATATACCGCGGCTTACTACGGCACTAATCAGTAAAACAGTCAGTTAAAATCACCAGCGGGCGGTGTCTTCATCGCCCGCTTTTTTATTGCCGGAATTTTTTATTACAGAAACGGTGCTACTATGCGGCCGCATTAATTATTGAAATGAGGAATCATTGGTCGTGTGTCAAAACCACTGTACAACAGCCATTCAAGCGCCACAGACACAACTTGCTATTCATCTGCCAGATTGGATCAATGACTTAGTCGATTGGCACCAACCACTGCATTCTGACGATGAGAAAATGGCACTTGCCATTGAGCTGGCCAAACAGAACGTCTTACGTGGCACCGGTGGGCCATTCGCCAGCATTATCGTACACCGTGAAAGTGGCGCACTGCTGAGTGTGGGTGTCAATCAGGTGGTGGCACAGAATAACTCGACGCTGCACGGTGAAGTAATGGCAATCATGCTCGGTGAACAACGTTTACAGCAATTTAGTCTGGGAAGTCAGATTGACGAATATGAGCTGTTTACATCTTGCGAGCCTTGCGCCATGTGTATGGGCGCGATCTTGTGGTCTGGTGTTAAGCGTCTGGCCTGTGCGGCAACCGGTGACGATGCACGAGCGATCGGGTTTGATGAAGGCCCGGTCTTTGAGCAGTCATACGATTATCTGCGTAATGCGGGTATCGAGGTGATCCGGCAATTACAACAATCGGCGGGACGTGCAGTACTTGAGCTGTATCTGCAACAAGGAGGCAAACTCTATAACGGTGCAGCCGATTAACCGTTAGCGGAATATTGAGACTATGCAACGTCGTCTGTTTTTTGCCATTCCGGCACAACAACTCAGCAATGAGTTACAGCACAGCCAACAGCAATTGCTGCCGGAAGGCTATCTAAAACCAGTGCCAGCGGACAACTTCCATCTAACGCTGCATTTTCTTGGTCTGCAGGATGACAGCATCCTGCCCTCTCTATATCAGGCTGCCACGCAGATCCAAAGCCCGGCATTCACATTGCTGTTAGACATTCACATTGCTGTTAGATCGGTACGGGCTATTTCGTCATGCCCGCTGTTTATGGCTGGGCCCGCAGCATCCTGCGCCGGAACTTTGCATGCTGGTCGAGCAATTAAGCGCAGCATTAGCACAACTCAACTTGCTGGTCAGCCCTGATTATCGCCCACACATCACGCTGTTTCGCAATGCCAGAACGTTACCCAATCAACCGGCCCCGACCTTACAACTGCCTGTTTCTGAGTTCATTTTATATGAATCAGTCTCAGGCAATGATGGCGTGCAGTACCGACCATTACAACATTGGTCGTTACTTAATCAGTTAACCGGCAAAAAACGCCAATAAGTCATATTTCTGGTATATAACCCAACGCTAACAAACAACTAAGACTAAAATAATAAGAAAATCAAACCATGCAATCAGGCTATATAGCCAAAGTAATTGGAGTTGCAACAAGGCGACAAGAGAGCGAATCCCCATGAGCATAGAGATGCTATGTGATTGGGGTGAGTGAACGCCGTCAACGACGTTGCAACTTCAAGTACGAAGGGTATAAGTGCATTTTATTTTAGTCTTAGTATTGAAATGACCGTGCCGAGTCCCCATAAAGTGGTGCCTGTTTAAAATCACAATCAGGAATTTGGCATTTCATCTGACGATTGTGAGGAAGTTTCAGGTTTGGCTAACATTTTTGGCCAACGGATTTGCGAGGCGAGGCGGGTTCTGGTATAGATACCGGCCTCAAAATTCAGTGCCAGCACACAGTGACGTGCTGTGTCATGTAAAGGTAGGAGATAGGCATGTCAGCAGAAGATATCAAGAAATCTCTGGGACCGCTGGCCGTCGCGGGTGTCACCCCTTATCAGCAAGCCGCTGGTGAGGAGTACATGAATGACCAGCAGAAAGAGCACTTCCGGAAAATTCTGGATGCGTGGAAAAACCAGCTGCGCGAAGAAGTTGACCGTACCGTTGATCATATGAAAGATGAAGCGGCCAATTTCCCGGATCCAGTTGACCGTGCAGCACAGGAAGAAGAATTTGCTCTGGAATTACGTGCGCGTGATCGTGAACGTAAACTGATCAAGAAGATCGAAAAGACCCTGAAAAAACTGGAAGAAGATGACTTCGGTTATTGTGAATCCTGTGGGATCGAAATCGGTATTCGTCGCCTTGAAGCGCGTCCAACCGCAGAATTGTGCGTTGACTGCAAAACACTGGCTGAAATTAAAGAAAAGCAGCAGGTTGGCTAAACTGCTACTGTTTATGCATGACCTGTTAATGTCTTTGCATAAGCATAAGAAGGGAGCTACGGCTCCCTTTTGTTATTTTACCTGCACACAATGATGACTTATATCGGACGTTTCGCCCCCTCACCTTCCGGCCCGTTGCATTTTGGTTCGTTGATCGCGGCCATCGGCAGTTATCTGCGCGCTCGCGCTCAGCAAGGCTCATGGCTGGTCAGAATCGAAGATATCGATCCACCACGCGAACAGCCCGGTGCTGCTGCACAAATTTTACGAACACTGGAACGCTTCAGTCTGCATTGGGATGGAGAGGTGATCTATCAAAGTCAGCGCCATGAACGTTATCAAGCCATACTCGATGAGCTGTATCAGCAAGGTAAAACCTACCATTGTTGCTGTACCCGTGCACAAATTCAGGCCGCTGGCGGTTTCTATCCCGGCACCTGTCGTGATAAACAATATCCGCCATTGAATGCCGCTGTTCGTCTGCGAGTGGACGCTCCCTGTTTATCTTTTCAGGATCAGTTATTAGGTTTAATTACAGTTGAACCGCGGTTAGCCAGTGAAGATTTTATCCTAAAGCGCCGGGATGGCCTGTTTGCCTACAATCTGGCGGTAGTGATTGATGATGCCGATTGCGGTGTGACCGAGGTCGTCCGGGGTGCCGATCTACTGGAGCCAACAGTACGCCAGATCACGCTCTATCAGCAATTAGGCTGGCCAGTGCCCGACTGGTTGCATCTGCCGCTGGCGTTACAACAAAATGGGCTGAAACTATCGAAGCAAAATCATGCCCCGGCGATTGATGAATGGCCGGTAGTGGAAACCTTATGTCAGGCATTACTGTTTTTGGGGCAAACGCTGCCAGATGATATCGCAGGTATGACAGCTGAAAGTTTGTTGCGTTGGGCTGTTGAACACTGGCAATTGTCATCCATTCCAACAACAGCCAGCGTTCATCATGATCAAGAAAACATCACGTTTAAGAGCGGAAACTTAACTTAGCGTGCCATGGCGCCAGATAATGATAAATCACAGGTGTCAGATAGAGTGTCACCACCTGCGACAACATTAGGCCACCGACGATTGCCACACCAAGCGGTTGCCGCAATTCAGAGCCCGCACCATACCCTAAGGCAATAGGCAACGCACCGGCCAACGCAGCAATACTGGTCATCATGATGGGTCGGAAACGCACTAAGCAGGCTTGATGAATGGCTTGATCCGGTGCCAGCCCTTCTCGCTCTCGCTCCAACGCAAAGTCGATCATCATGATCGCATTTTTCTTCACGATCCCAACGAGCAGTAATATCCCGACAAACGCATATAACGTGACGGGGAACTGGAATAACCACAACGTCAGTAGAGCACCGAGCCCCGCGGATGGAAGACCTGACAAGATAGTCAGCGGATGCACAAAACTTTCATACAACATCCCTAATACGCCATACACCACCAGTAACGCCAGCACCAATAACACCATCATGCCGGATTGCGAACTGGCGAATGCCGCCGCACTGCCTTGCAAGCTGGTCGTCAATGACACCGGCGGTGCCAACTCCGCTTTAACGCCATCTAAGGCCTTTAGCGCATCGCTCAAAGCCATACCGGGGCGCATATTAAAAGAGATCGTCGCTGCTGGCAGCGTTCCCAGATGATTGACTGTCAGGGTTTGAGGCTGCCGTTTGAAGTCTGCAACCGCATCTAACGCCACCAGTCTCCCACTACTATTGCGTACCTTGATACGGCTTAAATCTGCCGCTTGTTGCTGGCGTTCCGGCAACACCTCTAGAATGACCGCATACTGATTAGTGTCAGCATAAATAGTCGAAATCTGCCGTGCCGCAAATGCACTCTGAAGTGCCGTCTCGACCTGACTGTAATTCAGCCCATAACTGGCGAGTTTATCGCGATCAACGGATATTGAAAGACCCGCCCCCACGACCTCCTGATCACTCGCCACATCCAGTAACCCCGGGATCGTTCTGATCGCCTTTAAAAAGCGATCGTGCCACAATTTTAATTCCTCAAAATCATTGCTCTGTAATGTGAATTGATATTCGGAAGGGCTCGACATACCACCGATACGGATCGACGGTGGATTACGCAAATAAACATTCAGGCCCGGAATATGACTCACTTTACTACGCAGCTCTGCAATCACTTTATCCGCCGAAGGGCGTTGATCTCGCGGCACCAGACGGATGGTCATCGAGCCGCCATTCGCACTGCCATTCGGGCCGGTGCTCCCGACCGATGACATAAAAGCCGCAATATTGGGATCATCACGGACGATCTCCGCGACTTGTTGCTGCATCCGCGATAAGGTGGCAAAAGAGGTATCTGGTGCCGCTTTAGTAGTGAGGGTTATCTGCCCGCTATCAGTGCTGGGCAAAAAATCTTTCGGCAGTTGCAGATAAAGCACCGCAGTCAGCGTAATACTGGCCGCGAAACTGAACAACATCCAGCGCGGATGACGTAATGCCATCACCAGCGAAAGACTGTAGTTTTCCGTCAAGGCGGTGAATCCGCGTTCCAGCCATTGGGAAAAACGACTGGGCGTTTTCATCTCATGTTGTGGCCGTAACACACGGCTGCACAACATCGGCGTCAAAGTCAGCGAAATAAGGCCCGACACCGCAATCGCGGCACTGATGGTGACAGCAAATTCATGCAGCAGACGCCCCATCAAACCGCCCATAAACAGCAAGGGAATAAATACCGCAATCAGCGATAACGTCATCGAGAGAATGGTAAAGCCAATCTCCCGCGCCCCCTTACGCGCCGCTTGCATGGCACTCATACCTTGTTCCATGTGACGGACGATATTTTCCATCATCACGATGGCGTCATCGACAACAAAGCCGACAGCCAGCGTCAGAGCCAGTAACGAGAGATTATCCAGACTGTAATCCAGTAAATACATCACCGGTACTGCGCCGAGTACCGATAATGGCACTGCCAGCGCTGGGATCACGGTGGCCGATAAATTGCGCAGGAACAGCCATATCACCAACACTACCAACGCACACGAGAGTAACAGTGTGAATTGCACATCATGAATCGATGATCGGATCGATTCACTGCGATCATAAAGAATGTCCATCTGAATGGAATCGGGAAGGACCGTCTGGAATTGTGGTAACGCATGACGCACCGCATCAACGGTGCTAATAGTATTCGCCCCCGGCTGACGCTGGATGGCGAGAATAACCCCCGGTTTATCGACGAACCAACTGGCAACCCGCGTGTTCTCTTCGCTGTCGAGCACATTGGCTACTTCCGACAGATAAAGCGGCGCACCGTTGCGATAAGCAACTGCCAGCTTGCGATAGGCCGCTGCATTTTCCAGCTGACCATTACTTTGCAAACTTAAACTACGATGCTCACCATCCAGATCGCCGATAGGGTCATTCACATTATTATTGGCAATGACCGTGGCGAGTTCATCTAATCCCAGATCATGTGCCACCAGCTTGTCGGGATCAGCCTGAATGCGTACCGCATACGGTTTTGAACCAAATACCCCGACTTGTGCCACCCCCGGCAACATGGATAACGATTGCGCTAACTTACTTTCGGCGTATTCGGTAACGGTTGAGATCGGCAAGGTATCAGAATGCAACGCGATAAAGAATATTGGTGCATCAGCCGGGTTCGACTTCCGCATCGAAGGCGTTGAGGTCATGTTTTTCGGCAGCTTACGTTGTGCCGCACTGATCGCACTTTGCACATCTAACGCGGCACCATCAATATCCCGTTCCAGATTAAACTGAATGGTGATCCTGGTCGTGCCCTGCGAGCTGGTGGAGCTGATATTGTCGATACCTGAGATGGTTGCCAGCTGCCCTTCCAGCGGCGTTGCCACCGCTGCAGCCATGGTTTCCGGCGAGGCACCAGATAAACTGGCCGATACGTTAATGGTCGGAAAATCGACCTGCGGTAATTCACTGACTGGTAATGCCCGGTAAGCCAATACACCGAACAAGGTAAAAAATCCCATCAACAAACAGGTCATTACCGGTCGACGAATCGATAGCATGGAGATCTGCATGATGTTTACTCCTTGCCAGCAAGTTTGACCGCATTGTTGGCGCCACGATTATGCGCAACGGTAACCGGAGAACCATCGGTCAAGCGGAACTGTCCTTCCGTAACCACCATATCGCCTTGCTGCAGTTCGCCCTGAACGGCACTCCAGCCATCATTGGTCGCTAATTCTTCGACTGCTATTTTTTGAGCGATCCCTTTGATCACCACAAATAATTGCAAACCTTCCGGCCCTTGCTGCAAAGTCTGGCTGGGTACAACCAATACCTGTGGCAATGTGCGTGGCGCTAATTTCACCGTGATATATTGCCCTGGCAACCAGTCGCCATGTGGATTGGCAAAATCAGCTTTCAAGGCGACACTGCCACTGCTGCTATCGACATTATTGTCGAGGAAAGAGACCTGTCCATGCCGCTGTTCGGTGAGCGAACCTGAATTAACCTGAGCGGTAACATCCAGCACGCCTTTACGTAACGCCAGCTGCAAATCGCCCAGATTTTTCTCCGGTAATGTAAAACTCACGGCGATAGGATCAAGTTGGTTTAACGACGTTAACACCGTGCTATATGCCTGCACAGTCGCCCCCACAGAAACTAAATGTGCTCCCACCCGACCACTGAAAGGCGCTTTAATCCGTGTGTACTCAAGATTACGGGCGGCAATATCTAAACTGGCATTATCTTGCTGGACTAATGCGGCGGCTGATTGTTCTGCCGCCTGAGCACTGTTCATGTCCGCCTCAGAAATAAATTTTTTCTGCAGTAAAACGGTGGCCCGAGCCAGATCTGCCTGTGCTTTTTTCAATAATGCCTGATCATGCGCCAGCACGGCCTTGGCCTGTTGCCATTTGTTGCGGTAATCGCTGTCATCCAATTCAATCAAGACTTGCCCGGCAGTAACCAGTGCGCCTTCCTTAAAGAAAATTCGGGCAATCTGTCCTTCAACACGAGGTTTTAATTCTACCGAAGATTTGGCAACCACCCGACCGACGGCTTGCCAGTCCGCTTTGAAGTCTTCTCTCTTAACCGGCACGACAACAACTTGAGTTGACCGCTGAACTGGCGATGTGGTTGTAGTCGGCTGATTTAAAGAAATACGATAACCAACGACACCAATAACTGCGCTCAATACTATCCAATGCCAGATTTTCATGTATTCTCCATTCCTTCATAGTCAGTTGAGCTGACCCCGACCTGAACCGAATATTAGTCTGCCGTTTAATGATGGTAAAAGTGTGTCAAACTGCAGAATCAGCGTCATACTTTCTCGTTGTACCTTAAAATAGTGTGATCTGCCCGCCCTGATGTTCGCATTTACGCTGCGGTGCGCTATCATACCGCCCGCTCTTTTTTTGTGTCAGAAATCCCGAGGTGTACTATTTTTTCCCATATCGCCAATTTGTATCGCAAAGTGCTTGGTAAAGAAGAGACACCAGCCACGCCACAAACGACGCAAGCCAATCCACCTGCAGCAAAACCCAAACGTCAGCCTCGCGCTACTGCGCCACAGGTGACTAAGGTTGCACTTGCAGCAGACTCACCGCGCCGTATTTTAACCCGCGACCAGCACAGCATCTCTCGCAGCATGATCAGTGAAAATGCGCTGAAGGTGCTCTATCGTTTACATAAAGCGGGTTATCAGGGCTATCTGGTTGGCGGCGGTGTGCGCGATATTTTGCTGGGGAAGATACCCAAAGATTTTGACGTGGTGACCGATGCTCACCCTGAGCAGATCCGTAAATTATTTAATAACTGTCGTCTGATTGGTCGTCGCTTCCGTTTGGCACACATTGTGTTTGGCCGCGATATTATCGAAGTTGCCACCTTCCGCGGACACCACCATCAGGTGAACACCAGTAAAAACATCGCTGAACAATCAGAAGAAGGCATGTTGTTGCGCGATAATGTGTACGGCACCATCGAAGAAGATGCTGAACGCCGCGACTTTACCGTTAACGCCTTGTATTACAACATCAAAGATTTTTCCCTGCACGATTTTCATGGTGGCTTGAACGATCTGGCTGCCGGTAAATTGGAGCTGATTGGTGATCCGGAAACCCGCTATCGCGAAGACCCGGTGCGTATGCTGCGGGCAATCCGCTTTGCGGCCAAGTTAGGTCTGACTATCAGTGAGCGTAGTGCCGAACCGATATCCCGACTGGCACCGCTGCTACAAGATATTCCGTCTGCGCGGCTGTTTGAAGAAACCATCAAGCTGTTCCTCGCCGGTCATGCGTTAAGCACCTATCACCTGTTGCGCAAATTTGGCCTGTTCCAGCAATTGTTCCCGCAAGCTGGAAAATTGCTGACACCGGAAGGCAATTCAGCGTATGAACGCTTTCTGGAAAAAGCGCTCGCCGGTTCCGATAAACGCGTGGCCGCCGATCAGCCGGTGACACCAACGTTTTTCTACGCCACTTTATTGTGGGGTGTAGTTGCTCTGCGTCAGCGTGAAATCAGCAACGAAAGTAATCTGCCGTTCCAGGATGCCATGCAGATGGCAATGAACGAAGCGATTGAACAGCAGATCCACACCGTAGCGATCCCACGTCGTTTTACCAGCGATGTACGGGAGATCTGGTTACTGCAGGAACGTCTGCCGCGTTATTCCGGCAAGCGAGCGGAAAAACTGTTTGCCCAACCTAAATTCCGTGCCGCATTTGATTTTCTGGAGTTACGCGCACAGGTAGAACCACGCTTCCGCGATATCGTGGCATGGTGGCAAGATTACCAGCAAACGCACGAATTCATTCGCCCGGAACACACACATACTCCGCGCCCAACTGCCCCAACGGCAACCGCCGCTGTAAGCAGTGAACGTCCGCAAAGTGAAGAACATGCAACCCGGAAACGTCCGCGCCGTCGTCGCCGTTATCCGCAGCAAGCTGGCCAACGTAACCATGACTGAGGTATTTGTCGCGCTGGGCGCTAATCTGGCTGAACCACAAGCACAGATCTTGCGTGCTATCGCGGCTTTACAAAACATACCCGCAACGGAACTACTGGCCTGTTCACCGCTGTATAGCTCATCACCGATGGGCCCGCAGGATCAACCTGATTACATTAATGCCGTCGCCAGATTGCAAACATCGCTGGCCCCGCATGCCCTGTTAGACGAATTACAACGTATTGAGTTGGAACAAGGTCGGGTACGTAAAGATGAACGTTGGGGGCCACGCACACTGGATCTGGATATCCTGTTATTTGGTCAACAGGTGATCGATGATGAACGCCTGACCATTCCTCATTACGGTATGAAACAACGCGCGTTTGTCCTGGTGCCGCTATTCGATTTAGCACCAGACCTGACATTGCCGGATGGAAGTCAATTAGCCGAACTGGCTGCAGCCTGTGATCGCACAGCGCTGTTCCGCTTACCAGAATAATCTTAGTTTCACAGGAGTCACTATGAGCAAAATAAGCCTGACCCATATTCAGAAAATGAAACAAAGCGGTGAAAAAATCGCGATGATGACCGCTTATGATGCCACATTTGCACGTCTGTTTGACGATGCCGGTGTACATTCCATTCTGGTCGGTGACTCACTGGGCATGGTAGTGCAAGGTCATAATGATACGCTGCCAGTGACCATGGATGACATGGTGTATCACACCGCCAATGTCGCTCGTGGTGTGCAAAACGCATTACTGATCGCAGACATGCCATTCATGAGCTACAGCGATGTGAAATCAGCCTGCCTCAATGCCGGTCGCCTCATGGCGGCTGGTGCCAAAATGGTGAAAATTGAAGGTGGCGACTGGTTGTGTGACACCGTCAAACAGCTGAACCGCAATGGTATCCCTGTGTGTGCCCATTTAGGCTTAACACCGCAGTCGGTGCATTTATTTGGCGGCTTCCGTATTCAGGGCCGTGATGCACAACGCGCTGAAGAGATTTACCATCATGCTCTGGCGCTGCAAGCCGCCGGTGTGCAAATGGTGGTGCTGGAATGTATTCCTGACCAACTGGCGGAACGCATTACCAAAGCACTGCGCATTCCAGTGATCGGCATTGGCGCGGGAGCGCAGACTGACGGTCAGGTATTAGTGATGCAGGATGCCATCGGTGTTACTACTGGTTACATCCCTAAATTCAGTAAAAACTTTCTGGCGGAAACTGGCGATATTCGCAAAGCCATCGAGCTTTATGTGGAACAAGTAGCAAACGGCCAGTTCCCAGCCGCTGAACATACCTTCAATTAAGGAAGTCCGATCGTGTTAGTCACAGAACAGATCGACGCCCTGCGCGCCGCTATCCGGGAATTTCGTCAACAGGGCAAACGTATCGCGTTTGTCCCGACCATGGGCAATCTGCACAATGGCCATCTCACGTTAGTACGTGAAGCCAAACAGCATGCCGACGTGGTGATTGTCAGTATTTTCGTCAACCCGATGCAATTTGATCGGGCAGAAGATTTGGTCAATTATCCACGCACGCTGGATGAAGATTGCGCATTATTAGCACAGGAAGGTGTGGCTGCCGTATTTACACCGACGCCTGCCATCATGTATCCGCAAGGGCTGGAAACACAAACCTTCGTCGAAGTTCCCGGTATATCCTCATTGCTGGAAGGCGCCATGCGTCCGGGCCATTTCCGCGGTGTCAGCACCGTGGTAACCAAACTATTTAATCTGGTTCAGCCCGATGTAGCCTGTTTTGGTCAAAAAGACTACCAGCAGTTCGCACTGATCCGTAAAATGGTACGAGATATGGCGATGCCAATCGACATTATTGGTGTGCCAACGGTACGTGCCGACGACGGATTAGCACTGAGTTCTCGTAATGGTTATTTGACTGCGGAAGAACGTGTTATTGCGCCAACACTGGCAAAGGTAATGTCATGGATCGGCGAACAATTACCGTCCCGACAAAATACCATTCCGGCATTGATCAGCGAAGCGGCTGAGCAACTGAATGCCGCCGGTTTCCGTACCGATTCCATTGATATTGTTGATGCCGATAGCCTGTTACCACTGAGTGAACAAAGCACGCAGGCCGTGGTGCTCATGGCGGCATGGTTAGGTAATCGGGCCCGTTTGATTGATAATTTAGTGGTCAATTTGCGCGCAACCACCAGATAGTTTATAGTCGCGCCGCTGGTGTGATCTCTGCCACACCGAAGCCGTGTAATGTAAGGAAAAAGCAATGCAACGAATCATGCTGCGAGGCAAACTGCATCAGGCCCGCGTTACCCATGCGGTTCTGAATTATGAAGGCTCCTGTGGAATTGATCAGGACTTTCTGGATGCTGCCGGTATCGTCGAATATGAAGCGATTGATATCTACAACATTGAAAATGGCGAGCGTTTTTCCACTTACGCTATTTCTGGTGAGCGCGGTTCCCGCATGATCTCCCTGAATGGTGCTGCTGCACGCAAAGCTGCTGTTGGCGATCGCATCATTATCTGTGCTTACGGACCGATGACCGAAGATGAAGTTGCCCAGCATAAGCCGCGACTAGTTTATCTGGATGCACAAAACAACATTGTTCGCACCAGTAAAGACATTCCGCTGCAACTGGCCTGATAAAGGCCAGTTTTCTTTATACCAGCCGAAACGGTATTAGTGATGACACAACCCATACAGCTGATCGTCGGGCTGGGCAATCCCGGTCCGGAATATACATATACCCGCCATAATGCGGGTGCTTGGTATGTTGCTGCACTGGCGAACCGTTATAATGGCAGCCTGCGGGAAGATCCTAAATATTTCGGCCTGACCGGACGCATTCAGATCAACGGGCATGATGTCCGCTTGCTGATCCCGACGACCTTTATGAACCTGAGCGGAAAATCTGTCGTCGCGTTAGCTAAGTTTTTTCAGATCCCACCAGAAAGTATTCTGGTAGCGCATGATGAACTCGATCTGCCACCAGGGGTTGCCAAGTTTAAGCAAGGCGGCGGCCATGGCGGACATAACGGCCTGAAAGATATCATCAATAAACTGGGCAATAACAATCAGTTCCACCGCCTACGTTTAGGTATCGGCCACCCCGGAACAAAAGAACAAGTTGTTGGTTTTGTGTTGACCAAAGCCCCCAAAGCAGAACAACAACTGATTGACGACGCACTGGATGAAGCCGTGCGCGCAACTGATATACTATTCACTAATGATATGACCAAAGCCATGAATCGCTTACACAGCTTCAAGGCTACCGCCTGATATTGAGGAATCAACCACTATGGGTTTTAAATGCGGCATCGTCGGTTTGCCAAACGTAGGCAAGTCCACCCTGTTCAACGCGCTGACTAAGGCTGGTATCGAAGCTGCCAACTTCCCGTTCTGTACCATCGAACCGAATACCGGTGTGGTTCCTATGCCTGATCCACGTCTGGATCAACTGGCTGAGATCATCAAACCACAACGTATTGTACCGACCACCATGGAATTCGTGGACATCGCAGGTCTGGTAAAAGGCGCCTCCAAAGGTGAAGGTCTGGGTAACCAGTTCCTGACCAACATTCGTGAAACTGAAGCGATTGGTCATGTGGTGCGTTGTTTTGAAAATGACAACATCATCCACGTTGCAGGTAAAGTTGATCCAGCTGACGATATCGACACCATCAATACCGAATTAGCGCTGTCTGATTTGGAAACCTGCGAACGCGCGATTCAGCGTATCCAGAAAAAAGCCAAAGGTGGCGATAAAGACGCTAAAGCGGAACTGGAAGTGCTCGAAAAATGTCTGCCACAACTGGAACAGGCTGGCATGCTGCGCGCACTGGATCTGAGTGCTGAAGAAAAAGCGGTTATCCGTTACCTGAGCTTCCTGACCCTGAAACCAACTATGTACATTGCTAACGTCAATGAAGATGGTTTTGAAAACAATCCTTATCTGGATCAGGTACGCGCGATTGCCGCTAAAGAAGGCTCTGTGGTTGTGCCAGTGTGTGCCGCTATCGAAGCTGACTTAGCTGAAATGGAAGAAGAAGACCGCGCTGAATTCATGGCAGAACTGGGTTTGGAAGAACCAGGTCTGAACCGTGTGATCCGTGCAGGTTATGAACTGCTGAATCTGCAGACTTATTTCACTGCCGGTGTAAAAGAAGTGCGCGCCTGGACTATTCCAGTCGGTGCCACCGCACCACAAGCTGCCGGTAAAATACATACCGACTTTGAAAAAGGTTTTATCCGCGCACAGACTATCGCATTTGACGACTTCATCACCTACAAAGGTGAACAAGGTGCGAAAGAAGCCGGTAAAATGCGTGCAGAAGGTAAAGATTACATCGTTAAAGATGGTGACGTACTGAACTTCCTGTTTAACGTCTAAAAATCCTCTTTTGTTGAAAATGCCCGTATTTTTTGCGGGCATTTTTTTTAGATAATTTTGAGCTCCCATAATAAAAATAAAGTCGCTGTTGTTATTATTCAGTTAATACTATAAATATATTTCTGAAAAATTAGTCTGTAGCGGCGAGAGCAAATAACGAATGAGTCAGACAACACCTCTTTCTATTGATCAACTTAAAATCGGTCATTATGTTGTTCTGCCTTTTGGCTGGAAAAATCATCCGTTTCTGTTTAGCTCATTTCGTATTAAAGATGAAGAACAGCTGCAAATATTGCGCGATCTGGGCGTCAGAGCGATTCCAGTTGATCTAGCTAAAAGCGTTATTATTGAAGAAGAACCTGCGCCGCCAGAACCTGAAGAACCCGTTGTTGAACCAGAAATCACACTTCCTGATCCCCATAAGGCACAACAACAAGCTGCCCGTCGCTCTATCCGGCACGCAGAACGTAGCTATACTAATGCCCTGTCGCCATTGCGTGAGTCGCTGACGCGATTAAATCTGAAACCAGACGAAGGATTAGCGACTGTCGCAGAACTGGTTCGTAGTGCTGCAACCAGTCTGGCAGAACAAGAGGGGTCGGTTGGTTTCCATTTAGTACGCTCGATTCGTAACGGTGACCCACACTTATTGCACAGCCTTAATGTGGCATTTATTGCTATGCTCATCGCCAGAGAAGCGGGTTGGGAACCACTGGCAATTAAAGATGCCGGTTTAGCCGGGTTGGTTCACGATATTGGTGAATTACGTATTCCCACTCAGGTCAGCCGTAAACGCTCTGAACTGACGAAAGCAGAAGTCAATTATCTTAAACTGCATGTGCAATATGGTTTTGAACAACTGACTCAATTAAAGGCTTATACGCCGGAAGTCCGTCAAGCCACGCTACAGCATCATGAATATCTCGATGGTTCAGGTTATCCGTCAGGTTTAAAAGATGGTGAAATTGCGCCATTAAGCCGCCTGATAGCTGTCGTGGATTATTACGAAGAGCAATTACATCCGCGTAATGGATTAGGCACTGCACACCCCAATCAGGTGATCGCCAGTTTATATAAAAAAGCCAATAAGCAATTTGATAGCCAGTTTACTCAGTTATTAATTAAAGTATTAGGCGTATATCCACCAGGAAGCGTTGTCACTTTAAGTGATGGTACATTGGCATTGGTCATGTCGAGTGAACCATCAGCACCGTTAAAACCAATGGTATTGCCCTATGAGAAAGGTCGGGTGCAGGAAGGGGTCGATCTGATTGCATTACAAAATGATGAACGCACCATCAGCGGTATCGTTTCACATGAAGAGCTAACGCCACAGCAGCAGGAATTCTTCGGCATCACCAAACATGCTTGTTACTATTTTTCACTGTCGCAGTAGCTATACATTCTATTGGCTCTAATAAAAAACCCCGCAACGCGGGGTTTTTCGCTTTTCAACTTCATGCCAACGTATGTTCTGTACGCGCAATAATATCGTCTTGAGTATCCGGCGATAATGCGGTGAAAAATGCTGAATAACCTGCAACCCGCACCACCAGATCCCGATATTGATCAGGATGTTCTTTCGCCGCTAACAGGGTTTCGCGGGAAACAATGTTGTACTGCACATGCCAGCCTTTATGTACCTCAAAGAAAGTTCGCAGTAACACCATCAGTTTCTGGCGATCGCGCGGTTGTTCCAAACTCGTTGGATTGAGTTTTTGATTCAGCAGCACGCCACCCAGAATTGCTGCCGTAGGCAATTTACCCAGTGAGTTAAAGACTGCCGTCGGACCATGGCTATCGGTGCCGGACGATGGGCTGGCCCCTTCCGCTAATGGCGAATGCGCTTTGCGACCATCCGGGGTTGCCATTGTTCCTGCGCCAAAAGGAACGTTCGCAGATATGGAAGAGGTGCCAGCGTAATAACCACCTCCAATCGGGCCGCGACCATAACGGGTATTATGAAACTGACCAATTTCATCGATAAATGTCTGATAGGCACGCACCAACAGATCATCCACAGAATCATCATCATTACCGTATTTCGCGATGCGATTAGCCAGCATCAAACGCAATGCCTCCCCCTCTTCGCCCGCAAAATCATTTGCCAACACAGATGCCAATTCCTGTTGTGACAATTTACCGCTGAACACCTGATCACGCACCGCCACTAAACTATTGCCCAGATTAGCAATGCCAACCTGCAAACCAGATACCCAGTCGTATTTCGCCCCACCCTGTTTCGCAGTTTTACCACGCTCAATACAATCATCGACCAACGCCGAGCACAAAATATCGTGCGCATTTTCTTCCAAAACCGTATCGACAACACAATCAATCTCAACGGTTTTACGCGTGTAATAACGGATCTGACGATCCCATGCAGCTAATACTTCGTCAAAATTATGGAAGTTACCTAAACTGAGCCCTTGCGGCTGCGCTAGGAAGGTTTCCCCCGTTGTCGCGTCTTTGCCTTGTTCTAATGCCGCCAGCATGACGCGGGCAAAATTGACAAAACTCATCCCGGTACAACGATAACCCCATTTTCCCGGTACTGCGGTTTCAATACAGCCAATGGCGGAATAGTTATATGCGTCTTCCACTTCCACACCGAGCTTAATAAATTCAGGAATCACTATTTCATCATTATTGAAGGCTGGCATGCCAAAACCACAGCGGATCACCGCCATACAGGCTTCAAGAAAATCATCGCTCATACCCGCATGGTAACGCACACTTAAATTGGGCTGTGTGGAACGCAAACGACCGCATGACTCCAAAATGGTATATGACAATGGGTTTACGGCATCGACCGCCGCCCCCTGATACCAACGCTGACCACCAATCGTAACGTTCTGATACAACGGGCTGCCCGCTGATGCTTTGGAATGCGTACCAGAGCGGATTTTATTCACTTCCAACAACTTCAACCAACAGCAATGCAACAACTCAATCGCTTGTTCACGTGGTAAAGTTTGTTTTAACTCCACATCACGGCGATACCAAGGGTAGAGATATTGATCCATGCGGCCAAACGATACTGAATGGCCGTTAGATTCGATCTGCAATACTAATTGAATGAAATAACACAACTGCAAGGCTTGCCAGAAGGTACGCGGCGGCTGTTGGGCGATCAAATCGCAGTTTTCCGCAATCGCTAACAATTCATCACGGCGCTCAATTCTGTTTTCCTGACTGGCCATCTGACGCGCCAGTGCGGCATAACGTTGGATATGTTCTGACAATGCCAGTAAGGTAATATCCACCGATTTCAGAAACTGCTCACGATGCAGATCATTCCAGTCAGCTAAATCCAGTCGTTGTCGCCGTTCAGCGACTTTTGCCTGTAACCCATGAATCCCCAGCTCCAACAATTGTGGGTAGTCCACCGCCAGATGCGCATCACCCGAGGTCATATTGCCTTCGGCTTTGATAATACCGCTGGCCAGAATGGCTTTCTGCTCTTCGGTAAACAGCCCATAACAACGATCTTGTACCGTTTGCCCACGCCAGAACGGTGCTAACTGATGGATCGCTGCTTTGTCTTCGGCCGTAACACTAAACCCCGCACCAGGGCGATCGCCTAATTCATCGATCTCTTTTTCTACCCAGCCAACGGTATATTCAGGAAAAATCGGTGCCGCGCGTAAACGAGATGCCTGATTACCAATAATCAGCTCATCATTGTCGATCCAAATCGTGCGCTGTTGCAGGTGGTGCGCCAATGCCAGTGCGCGACGTACCACGACTGGTTTATCCATGTTCGCCTGATAACTTTCGGTGTAATGACGCGCGCGCTCAGTACAAACCGGTGGTTTGACGATCTCCACTAAACGCCTTTTATGATCACGAATACGCGCAGATAACGTGGTCAGGTCAAGTTCAGTCATAATTACCCCCTCAGTATGGCAGTCAGACCACAGGCTTTGGCTTGCTGCTCGGCAAAGGCCAGTAACTCTGGTCGATCAAATGGTTTCCGGGCACATTCATAATCCAGCCCGAGTAAATGGTATTTGTGCATGCCGTAAGTGTGGTACGGCAGGAAATGAATTTCGCCACTACCACCGAAACGTTGATAGTGTGTAGCCGCCTGCTGAATGATGGCGTTTAGTGTTATTTCGTCATCGTTGAAATCAGTAATGATGGGAACACGAAATAAAATATTGGCGCCGCTTTTGCCTAGTTTTTCGATATTGTGTTGGATTAAAGGTAGCTGACCATCGGTCCATTGCAGGAACTTATCCGCATCTGTGTGTTTCAAATCAAGCAGCCACAAATCAACGAATGCCAGCGATGGCTCAATGTAATGCCAAGGTACATGCAGACAGCTCTCTACAGCGGTATGAATATCTTCCTGACGAGCCATTTGCAGCACCTGTTGTGCCAGTTTTGGCTGCATAAAAGGTTCACCACCTGACAAAGTCAGGCCACCGCCACTGCGCTGATAAAACGCGTTATCACGCCGCACTTGTGCCATGATTTGCTCGGAATCCATCTCATCGCCACAAAGAGAAATGGCACCACTCGGGCAAGCATCTGCAGCCAGTCGCATCTCATTTTCTGTGAGTCCGTGTCGCAAAATAGTGACGGCTGAAGTGCTATCCTCGCGTTTAAAACAGGAACTATGTTGCGTGCAACGCTGACACCCCTGAGTGCACAGGCGTTCGTCATATAACAAATCTAAACTGCGCGACCGACTTTCCGGATTTTGGCACCAGCGGCAACTGAGAGAGCACCCTTTCATGAACACCACCGTTCTGATCCCTGGGCCATCATGGGTGGCATAGCGTTGCAGATTGCAGATCATAATTTATCCTGTCACTTAGTTTCGATTTTCATTTAAAAACTTTCATTCGAAGTTTATTTTGATTTCAATCAAACTTTATCGCGATTCATATTTATATAGTGAGATCTGAAAAGTAGCTCACAGGAGAAAATGATGGAGTTTTACCTTGATAGTGCCGACCTGAATGCCATTGAACGATTAGCGCGCTTTATGCCCATTCAAGGCGTTACTACTAACCCCAGTATCGTGGCAAAAGGACGTCAACCGTTATCCACCGCGCTGCCAGCATTACGTAGCATTATCGGTGCGGAAAATGTGCTGTTTGCGCAGGTTCTGGCCGATAACGCAGAAGAGATGGTGAAAGAAGCAGAACAGTTACAAACGCTGGATTCACGTCTGGTGGTCAAGATCCCTGTAACCCCGGAAGGTCTGTTAGCTATCAAATTACTGAAACAGCGCAACATCCCAACACTGGGCACTGCGGTTTATTCCCCGATGCAGGGATTGCTGGCCGCATTAGCTGGCGCCAGTTATGTCGCACCTTACGTGAATCGGATTGATGCCCAAGGTGGCAGTGGCATTAAATGTGTGCAGGAACTACAACAACTGCTCACGTTGCACGCCCCGCACTGTCAGGTTTTAGCCGCCAGTTTTAAAACGCCACGCCAAGTGTTGGATTGTTTACTGGCAGGCTGTACCAGCGTGACATTACCCATTGATGTGGCTGAACAGCTATTACTCAGCCCGGCGGTCGATGCTGCACTTGTGCAGTTTAATCAGGAATGGCAAGAGGCATTCGGCGCATAAGTCTTGCTGCTTAATGGCTAAAACTGCAACAAAACCAGCAGATAAGCTGCGCTATTTGCTGGTTGCCGACCAAGATTTAAGCAGACAGGAACGGTTACATAAAAAATGGTTGACGGTAACAGCGCATATCCGCATAATGCGCCCCGCACAGTTCAGCAGCAATGTTGAGTTGTACGAGTGTTGGCTATGTAGCTCAGTTGGTTAGAGCATCGCACTCATAATGCGGGGGTCACAGGTTCGAATCCCGTCATAGCCACCATTTTTGGGGTGTCGCCAAGCGGTAAGGCAGCGGATTCTGATTCCGCCATACCCAGGTTCGAATCCTGGCACCCCAGCCATCACTATGTAAAGTTTTCCAGTTGGGGTATCGCCAAGCGGTAAGGCAACGGGTTTTGATCCCGTCATACCCAGGTTCGAATCCTGGTACCCCAGCCATCTATTTTAAATATTCCAGTTGGGGTATCGCCAAGCGGTAAGGCAACGGGTTTTGATCCCGTCATACC
>ERZ650302.223-NODE-223-length-29581-cov-20.542607_pt1 | contig 29581 bp, 24 predicted proteins | sample MGYA00376238_ERZ650302 | MGnify/ENA primary metagenome ERZ650302 (study PRJEB26733, sample SAMN07839298) | wastewater metagenome | biome: urban; feature: wastewater treatment plant; material: waste water | place: USA: North Carolina | collected 2016-04-28 ... | reverse complement strand
GAAAATATTCTGTTTTCTTTCATTATTCGTTTTACTCTCTTCAAATTCACTTCTAATCCCATTTTCCTCAATTTAACATTTACTTTCTTTGCTCCATATCTTTTCTTGCTATCTTGCCATATTAATCTTATATAACTAAGTAATATCTCATTCTCTATTGCCCTCTGATTTCTCTTTTCCTTTTTACTATAATAATAGCTACTACTCTTTATATTTAGTATCTTCATTACTTTTCTCTTACTATGGTTTTCAGACAATCTATCAACAATTTCATACTGTTCTTTTGATGTTATTTTTTCATTAATATGGCATACACCTTTTTTAAAATCTCTATTTCTTCTGCTTGATCTTTTATTTGTTTTTCTTTTTCTGACAATTCTATCTTTAAACTCTGTATTTCATCATATTTTACTGTGTCATTTTTATATTTTACTTTCATTTCTCTTTTTTTCTGATTCTTCCAATATGATATCGTATGTGGAGATATCTTGTATTCACTCGATAATTCTCTTATTGTTTTACCTTTTTTATGCATTTCTAATATCATTAATTTAAATTCTTCTCCATATCTCTTCCCTGTACTTCCTACCATTCTGATCACTCCCATTTTTTTAGTTTAACATATTTTACTTACTTTTGGTACAACATGCTCTAAACAAATGGGACTGATCCATCTTTGAAAAATTCGTTTTTTATCATTAAGTATTGTGTGTGTGTGTGTTACAAACACTGGCTTTGAGCCTATTATTTTCTTTGAGAATATTTTCAAGAAATTTGTTTTTTATTTGAAACAAAAACACCAACTCCAGACTATAGTCCTTTGTTGATGTTTTTCTAATTTTTAAATCCCCTACAACTTCGAAACTACCGCATCCCCAACTTCAGATGTTGATGCTGTTCCTCCTAAATCAGGTGTTAGTGATTTACCTTCTACTAGTACTTTTTCTATTGCTTGTAAGACTTCTTTTCCATAATTTTCATATCCAAAGAAATCTAGCATTTGACTTACTGACCATATCGATGCTAATGGATTTGCTATTCCTTTTCCTGCAATATCTGGTGCTGATCCATGAATTGGTTCGAACATTGATGGATATTTTCTTTCAGGATTGATATTTGCCCCTGCTGCAAGACCCATTCCACCAGCAATTGCCGCTCCTAGATCAGTTAGTATATCTCCAAATAAATTAGATGTTACAACTATTTCAAATCTTTCAGGTTGTTTAATAAAAAACATTGCTGCAGCATCTACTAAATACGAATATGTTTTTACATCTGGATATTCTTTTCCAACTTCTATAAATACTTCATCCCAAAATACCATTGAGTAGTTAAGCGCGTTTGCCTTACTTATACTTGTTAATGATCTTTTCTCTTTTCTTGCCATTTCATAAGCGTATCTTATAATTCTTTCTGTTCCTTTTCTTGAGAATACTCCTGTTTGTAAAACGACTTCTTCAGGTTTCCCTTTGAATAACCAATCTCCAGCTCCAGCATATTCTCCTTCACTATTTTCTCTAACAACCATCATATTAATGTCTTCTTTTTTTACATCTTTCAGAGGACATGGTGCACCATCAATTAATTGTATTGGTCTTAAATTAACATATTGGTCAAATCCTTTTCTTATTTTAAGCAATAAATCCCATAAAGAAATATGATCAGGAACACCTGGAAACCCAACTGCACCTAAATATATAGCATCAAAGTCAGATAATATTTCTAGTCCATTATCATCCATCATTTTTCCGTGTTTCAAGTAATATTCACATCCCCAAGGGAAATATGTGAATTCAAATTTCATTTCTTTCGTTCTTTCTGAAATTCTATTAAGTACTTTTATTCCTTCTGCTAAAACTTCAGGCCCTATACCATCACCCGCAATTACTGCTATTTTATATATTTTCTCCATTTTTCCTCCTAGAATATATTTTCTTTACAATTATTAATTAAAAAATGTTTCGTGTACTCCGCCTTCTTTTCTATTTTCTGAATAAGAAGATATTCCTACCATCCATGTATTTCCTAATTTATCTACAAATACACCCATTTCTTCTCCCCAAAACTGCATTTCTAAAGGCATTACTACATTAATTGTTTCGTTTTCTGTCGCTGTTTTAAATATTTTTCTTGCTTTTTCTTCTTCCTCTTTCTTATCTTTATCAAATGAAAGAGATAATGATACAGGATGTATTGGATTACTTTCACCAAAACAGTCTGATGCGTACACTAATGATCCTCCAAAATTCAGTTCCGAATGAAGTGTCTTTCCTGATATGTCTCCTTCTACTCCCATCCCTTTAGCCATCTCTTCAGTCATTGGCATTCTTTTAACTAATATTTCCCCAAAAATTGTTTCGTAGTATTTTATTGCTTCGATCGTGTTTTCAAACGTTAAGTATGGTATCACTTTCATATATGTTCCTCCTAGTAAGATTTATTTTATATCTTCTTATTCTTATAATACCATAAAAAAAGAACATTTCCAACTATTTGAAAATGCCCTTATTTTTTATCTAACTACTTGAAATAATACCGCAACAATTAAAAATGCTGCCGCTATATATTCTGTGAATTTTTCTATTCCTTCTTTTTCATAATCCAAAACATTAGCATTCTTTGATATTCCTTGACTTCTATCTGGTTGCAATAAAATCAATCCAATCATCATTATTGCTAGAACAACTAATATTACTACTAAAAATGCTCTCATTGTTTCCTCCTAAATATATTACAAACTATATAGAATCTCCTGCTTTTATTATTTCTGCAAAACTTGGTGCTTCTAAGCTTGCTCCTCCAACTAATCCACCATCTATATCTGTTTGAGAGATTAATTCTTTTGCATTATCACCTTTCATTGATCCACCATATTGAACTGTTACGTCTTGTGCAACAACTTCTCCATATAATTCTGTTAATAATGTTCTTATAAATGCATGAACTTCTTGAGCTTGCTCAGGTGATGCAGTTTTACCTGTTCCAATAGCCCATACTGGTTCGTATGCTATTACAACATTTTTCATTTCTTCTGCTGTTATTCCTTTAAGTCCACCAACTGTTTGTGTTTTCACAACTGCTTCCATTGTTCCAGCTTCTCTTTCTTCTAACTTTTCTCCAACACATAAAATTGGTTTTAGTCCATGTGTTAATGCTGCTTTTACTTTTTCATTTACTATTTCATCAGTTTCTCCATAGTATTCTCTTCTTTCAGAATGACCTAATATAACATACTCAACACCTATTTCTTTTAACATTAAAGGTGAAATTTCTCCTGTATATGCTCCACTATCTTTTGCGTTCATATTTTGTGCTGCTATTTTAATGTTTGAACCTTCAACTTCTTTAACTGCTGCATATAATGCTGTAAATGGTGCCCCTATAACTATTCCTGCATTTTTAACATCTGATACTAATGGTTTTAACTCAGATAAAAAACTTACTGCTTCTTTAACAGTTTTATTCATTTTCCAGTTTCCAGCTACGATTACTTTTCTCATAATTCATCTCTCCCTTATTAGATTATATCAATTTATTTTGAACATTATAATTTTCATTATTATATCATAGATATATTCATTTTTCAAATTTTGAATTTTATTATTTCTAATCTCTAAAATACTTGAAAATTAAGGTTTTCAACGCATGATTATCATTAGATGTTGTAATAAATTTTGAAATTGCTTTTATTTCTTCTCTCGCATTTTCTACAGCTACTGGTAGTCCTGCTACTTCTAGCATTGACATATCATTAAAGCTATCACCAACACATATCATTTCTTCTGTTAAAATACCTAACATATCGCAGAGTCTTTTTAATGACTCTCCTTTATTTATCCCTTTTTTTGTAAATTCCAAAAATATTGGTTTTGATATATTTATTACATAGTCCTCTTTATACTTTTCTTGTAACTTCTTCTGAACAGCTGTCAACTTTTCAGGTTCCCCCAATATCATACATTTTATTGACTTTTCTATTGGCAACTCATCAAAACTATTTATTTCTTTCCATTTCATCCCTGTTAATGTCACTTCTTCGGTAGTGTAATCATTCCATTCATCACCATAAATTGTGTCATCGCTGTATGTTAAGAATGATAACTCATTATTTTTTGCTTCATTATAAATTACTTCTATATCACCTCGTGTCAACGCCTTTTCAAAAATAATATCTCCTGTTGATACATCAATGATTTCACCACCATTGTATCCCAAAATATAACCACCTAATCTTTTCATATCAAGTTCATTTGCAAAACTATGCATTGCAAATGTAGGTCTTCCGCTTGCGAGTACAAATTTAACTCCTTTTTCTTGAACTTCTATTATTGACTGTATATTCTCTTTGCTTATTTCATGACTACTATTTAGTAATGTGTCATCCATATCTGTTGCTATTATTTTATATTTCATTTTACACCTCTCTCATGCTGCTTTTCTCATTTTGAAATCTTATTATAAATTTCAATGATTGCGGTTCTTCACTAAGTATTTTGTATTCTTCATGACATCTTGAACCCCAGCTGTCATCTCCACCTATTCCACTATGATTGCTTGATATTCTAACATATGTACCTGTCGATTCTCCTAATTCATAAAAATGCTTTGCCTCTTCCAATTGTGAGAAGCTGTATGGTATAGCACTAAATTCAATTAGGTTATCGACACCTTCAAATAAAATGTTGTGTTGTTCATTATAAATAGAAACTTCTGATACCTCAGTTCTATTTCCACATTCTTGTGGATAAATATATTTTGTACACATCTCATCTACTGTAGTTTCATATTTACCTATCATTGATCCAAGTTTTCTATCAATATAGTTTTCTTCAGGCCCTCTACCTATGTATGAAACTTTATTAAGTGAAGGATCTAACTTAAATATAATACCAAAATTCAACAAATCTGGCAAGTTATCATAACCAGGATACTTCATATCAATTAATAATGAATTATCATCATGTAATGTTATATCAACATATGCGAATACTTCTCTATCTGGTAATAATTTATACTGTAATGTTATCCCATGTTCTCTAACATCTATAGAAACATTAGAATTAGTTGACATGTTACGTAGTAAACTATGGGTAAATGGTATTTTTGCACCTCTGTCATTATCTATAGGCGCTCTATAGAACACTGGATGAATTGCATCTTTTAAATATTCTAGATCATTGTATTTAATGGAATTAAGTCCTCCAAATATATGACTTGCCAACATTGTTAAATTATCTGTCCTCATTCCAACATTAAAATTTCCATCAATTGTTTTTACTGCATTTCCAGTTACTTTACTTTTTTTTCTTTTAGTAAAAATCTTTTGTTCATAAGCAACAACATGATCTTTTAGTAATAGTCCTTCATCTTTTTTTGTTTTCACATAAACAACTACATTATCAGATTTATTATTAATTGCTATTTTTGTTTCTCCTAATGGCTCACATGGTACAACTATTTCCTCTATGCTAACTATATTTTTTAATGTTCCATCACAATTTGTTTCAAATCCATTATAATAAATTACTTTTACAATATAGTCTGATAAGTTTCTAAATAAATATTCATTTTTTATTGTTATGTTTCTCTCATCAATTGTTATTTGAAAAGGTTGATATATGTATTTAACCTCTGTAATCTTAGGAGTTAGACGTCCATCTCCTTCCACTATTCCATCACATACAAAATTACCATCTGTTGGTCTATCATCAAAGTCTCCGCCATACATTAATTCTTTCTTCCCATTTCTATCTACTAACAAAGAATGATCTTTAAATTCCCAAATAAATCCACCTTGATACATTTCATATTTTCTAGTTAAATTTTGATATTTAAAAAAATTTCCTAATGAATTCCCCATTGCATGTGCGTATTCACAATATATAAACGGTCTATCTGGATTATTATTTAGGAACTCTTCAACATTCTCTATCTTATCATACATACGTGACTCCACATCACTTATGTCCGTAGTTCTATCAAAAAACACACCTTCATAATGAACTAATCGCTCTTTATCTTTTGATTTGAAATATTTGGATACTTCAAGAATATTCTCTCCACCTAGTGATTCATTCCCACATGACCACATAACAATACAAGGTCTATTTTTATCTCTTTCATACATGTTTTCTGCTCTAAAAAGTAACAAATCACGATACATTGGATCATTTCCAGGAATATAATATCTAGCTCCATCAGGCATTGATTCATTTGGGTGATTATATGCAACCCATGATCCATGTGTTTCTAAATTTGTCTCATCCATTACATAAAAACCATATTCATCACACAATCTATAAAATTCGGGATGGTTTGGATAATGCGATGTTCTTATTGCATTTATATTATGTTCTTTCATTATTCGCATATCATTTATCATATCTTCTTTTGCAATTGCACGTCCTGTTTCACACGACCATTCATGTCTATTAACACCATTAAATACAATTCTTTTACCATTCAAATGATAAACTTTATCTTTTAATTCTAGTATTCTAAATCCAACTCTATCGCTTATTATTTCTACTAATTTCTTGTCTACATATATCTCTATCTTTAATATATAAAGATTAGGAGTTTCAGCAGACCAAGCATTTATGTTCTCAATCTTAATACTCGTATCTAAAATGTTAGAATTGATCTCTTCATATACTATTCTACTTCCCATTCCATTTTTAAATTCTCTATCGAATTCATATAATTTCACAATAAATTTCTTGTTATTTCTGTCTAAATGATCTAGTTTTATTAATAATTCTCCGTCTTTATAATCATTTATAAGTTTACTACTTATTTTCATATCTACTGCATGAGATTCCGATACACTCGTTATAAAGACATCTCTGAAAATCCCAGAAAATCTAAAAAAGTCTTGATCTTCTAGCCATGATCCAGAACACCATTTGAAAACTTGTACAACTAATCTATTATCTTTATCTTTTATTTGTGATGTTATATCAAAACTACCTGTTGTAAACGTATCCTCTTTATACCCTATAAATTCATTGTTTAACCATACTGCATAAGCTGACTCTACTCCATCAAATGTTATAATTACTTTATCTAATTTATCTAAAGACATATCAAAAACTTTAACGTATGTCCCTACAGGATTAAATTTCTCAGGTATTTCTGGTGGTTTTATATTTTCTAGTCCATCCCATGGATACTGTGTATTAACATATTTTGGCGTATCATAGCCTTGAAGTTGCATATGACCAGGTACTTTTATTCCTGACAGCAAATTTAAAGGTACTGTGTAATAATATTCAATTGGTTTTGTATTACTATAATTTGTTGCATAATCAAATAACCAGTTACCATTTAGTAACTGCTTATTTTCTTTGCTTAATTTGAAGTTTTCATCATTTAAGAAACTTTCATATGTTGATTTCTGTTTTAGTACATTTTTTTCATATATATTGATGTCCCTTACCCATGAATAATTAAACATTCTTGTCCTCCCATATTTCAAAACCAAATCATTCTTTAGCACTATTTTTATTTATATAATCAATAAATTTCTTGAATCCTTTTTTTCCTTCTTCTGTCTTCTTATAAATTCCACTATCTTCTAAAACTCTAGAAAAAGTTTCTCCTATTGCATTTTCTAAAAATATATCTGTATCTTGAGAAATCATTTCCCCTATTTCTTCATCTTCTATATAAGTTTTTATCCATTTTCTATGTTTTGATACATTGTTATCTAAATCCATTAATTTATATATTTCTTCTACTGAACTTGCTCTTTCCAATATACTTTTAATTTGAGCAATTTCCTCTTTTAACCTTCCAGGCAACACTGCAAGCCCCATAACTTCAATAAGACCTATATTCTCTTTTTTTATATTATGATGCTCTTCGTGTGGGTGGAATATTCCTAAAGGATGCTCACTACTTACTCTGTTATTTCTAAGCACTAAGTCCATTTCATATTTCCCATCCTTAAATCTTGCAATAGGCGTAATTGTATTATGTCTTTCACCATTTGTATTTGCATAAATCTCATTCTCTATATCAGAATACTCTATCCATTTATTAAGTATCTCCTCAGATAAATCTACTAGTTCTTGTTTTTCTCCCCTAATTCTTATAACTGACATCGGCCATTTTAATAATCCTGCTTCAACTTTTTTATATTTCTCAAAAATTATGTTTTCTTCAACTTCTGACATTTCCATAGGGAACACGTGTTTTCCTGCTTGAAAATGATCATGTGACAAAATAGAACCCCCAACTATTGGTAAATCAGCATTTGATCCAATGAAATAGTGTGGGAACATTTCAACAAATTCAACTAATCTTTGGAATCCCAATTTATCTATTTTCATTGGTCTATGTTCTGAAGAGAATACTATTGAATGTTCGTTATAATATACATATGGAGAATATTGTAAGTACCACTCTTCATTTGTTAAATTTATATTCAATATTCTATGATTTTGTCTTCCAGGATGATTCACATTCCCCATATAGCCTTCATTCTCTTTGCATAATAGACATTTTGGATAACCTTTCGATACAATATTCTTTGCTGCTGCGATATCTCTTGGGTCTTTTTCTGGCTTTGAAAGATTTATTGTTATTTCAAGATTTCCATATTTATTTAAATAATACCAGTGAACATCTTTCGTTATTCTATCCGTTCTAATATAGTTACTTTGTTTTGATAATTCATAAAAATAATCTGTTGCTTCTGTTTTACTCTCTAAATATTTCGAATCAAAGACATTTTTTATTTCTGATGTTCTTGGAATAATCTGTCCCATTATTTTAGAATTCAATAAATCTCTATATGTTATAGTATCATCTTCCAGCTTTCCATTTATTGCTGCCCATTCAACAATATTATCAAGAATTCCTGTTGGATATTCTATATTCGTCATTTCTTGATCTATTTGAAGAGCCTCCTCTTCAGTGAACTCTCTATAATCCTGCATGTCTATAGTCTCTAAAAGTAAATTGGTAACTAATATTTTGTCTTGTTTACATATCAGTCCTTTATTTATAGCATATCTTATTAACTTTTCTATTTCTATAAAAATATCTTTCATAATACTCCTAACTTTAATATTTTCTATTTGTTTCCCATTTCCATGCAGAAATAACTATTTGCTCCAATGAATATTGTGGCTTCCAATCTAATTCTTTTTCAGCTTTTGTCGAATCCGCAATTAATATTCCTGGATCTCCGGCTCTTCTTTCAACATACTCCACTTTGAAATCTTTGCCTGTAACTTTTTTTACATTATCAATAATCTCTTTTACTGAATACCCTGATCCACTTCCAAGATTATAGTTAAAGCTTTGATTGTCTTTTATCATTTTTTCCATTCCTAAAATATGTGCTTGTGCCAAATCATATACATGGACATAATCTCTTATACACGTCCCGTCTTGCGTTGCGTAGTCTGTTCCAAATACTTTGATTGAGTCTCTTCTCCCACTTGCTGCTTGTAATATTAGAGGGATTAAGTGTGACTCAGGGTCATGACTTTCCCCTATAATTCCACTCATGTCTGATCCACAAGCATTAAAGTACCTAAATACTACACTTTTCATTCCGTATGCTTTCTCATAATCTTTTAGTATTTTTTCGACCATAAGTTTTGATTGCCCATAAGGATTAATTGGATTTTGTGGGTGCTCTTCATTTATTTTTTCCATTATTGGTTCTCCAAATGTTGCAGCTGTTGAACTAAAGATAAATTTCAGAACATTACTTTCTACCATGGCATCTAATAGTTTCAGGACTTTAGCTACATTGTTTTCATAATATTTTGCTGGATCTACAACAGATTCCCCAACTTCAATGAACGCTGCAAAATGCATAACAACATCTATTTTTTCAGAAATGAAAATTTCTTTTAATTTTGCTTTATCACCTAAGTCACCCTCCACAATTTTCACACTTAATATTTGGCCTACTTCTTTATGTCCTTTTGAAAAGTCATCATATATAATTACATTATGCCCTTGATTTTTTAACAAACTTACTGCATGCGATCCTATATATCCTGCTCCTCCTACAACTAGTACATTCATCATTACCTCCAATTTTATCTTTTTATTTTCTATATTTTATCATGAATACTAAACTTTAAAAATGTTTCAGAATAATATTTATCTCCTTTTTTTAAAACTTGCATTTCTTTTTCACTTACATCACTACTATTTATTCTATTAGGAATCGCTTGTGTTTCCAGTGCGATACCAACATATCTCTCATTTGAAAATTCAAGAAAATTACCACTATAAAACACTAAACTCTCTTGATTAGTAATAACATCCATTTTAATTCCGCTTGTTTGCGAATAAAGGCTCGCATCAACAGAAAATTCTTTTGAGCTCTTATCTAATATAAATGGATGGTCATAACCTCTTGTTATTAGAAACTGCTCATGTCCTTCTAATAAACCTTCTTCTATTATTCTATACGATCTAAAGTCAAATATTGAAGACTTTACATCTTTCACATTCCTTGGAATCATATTACTATCCAATTCTAAAAATTTCTCTGCATTTATTTTAAGTGTTTGTTTTGCACCATTTTCTCTAAAGCTTTCATTATTTTCAATCTCACATCCAGAAAGATTGAAATAAGAATGATTTGTTAAGTTAACATATGTATCTTTATCTGATACAGTTTGATATTCCATCTTTAATGTACTATTTTCTTCTATTGTGTACTTAATACTTACATTAAGGTTCCCTGGGTATCCTTCTTCCATATCAGGGCTTATATAATTCAATACTATCCCATTCTCTATAATTTCTACATCAAATATTTTCTTATCTAATCCTTCTCTACCTCCGTGGGATGAGTTATTGCCATTATTTATATGCAGTGAAAACTCTTCTCCATCTATTGAAAACTTCCCTTTTTCTGTTCTGCCTGCTGTTCTTCCAATTATTGCGCCAATATATGATTCATTTTTCTTATAGTCTTCAAATGTATTATATCCTAGAACAATATTTACAAATTTATTATTTCTATCTTTTGTAATAATATCCGTTATTATTGCGCCATAATTTATAACATTTACTTGAAACCCGCTGTCATCAATCATTTTATACTTATTTATCTCTCTTCCACTCATATCACCAAAAGTTTCTTTATATATTGTCACCATTCTTAATTCTCCCAATATTATATTTTTCTTGCTCCATCACTTACTGCTACAATATAAAAATCAGCATTGAGACCTGTTTTTTCTCTGTATTCTGTTCCTACATTTTTTATAAACCTATTCACCTTATCCTTTTCAACAATAGCAACTGTACAACCTCCAAAGCCCGCACCTGTCATTCTAGCGCCTATGACTCCTTCTTGCTCCCATGCTGCTTTTACTAACGAATCTAGCTCTTTTCCTGTAACTTCATAATCATCTCTCAATGATACATGTGATTCATTCATTAATTTACCAAACTCTTCTAATCTACCATCCGACAAAGCTTTCTGTGCTTTTAAGGTTCTTTGATTCTCGTAAACCGCATGTTTTGCTCTTTTTCTTTCTATTTCATTAGTTATTATATTTTTATTTTTTTCAAATTCATCTATTGACAGTTCACCAAGAGCTTTTATATCTAATTTCCCTTGTAATTGAGTTAGTGCATGCTCACATTCGCTTCTTCTCTCGTTATACTTAGAATCTGCCAATCCTCTTTTTTTATTTGTATTTCCAATAACTATATCGTGATTTTTCAATATTACTGGGACATATTCATATTTTAACGTATTACAATCAAGTAATAATGCATTATCTTTTTTTCCCATACCTATTGCAAATTGATCCATAATTCCTGAATTTACTCCAATAAATTTATTTTCCGCTATTTGACTCATCTTAACCATATCTATCATATCTACATTCAATTGAAATAGGTCTTTAAGTACTATTGATGTTGCTAATTCAATTGATGCAGATGAAGATAATCCAGATCCATTAGGAATTGTTCCATAAAATAATATATCAAATCCTGTGTCAATTTTAAATCCCGCATCAATAAATGTTTTTATAACTCCTTTAGGATAATTTGACCACCCATGTTTACTTTCATTTTCCAATTTTTCTAAAGTGAATTCGTAAGCTCCTAGTTTTGCAAAATTTTCTGAATACATTCTAAATTTATTATCTTCTCTTTTTCTGACTAAAGCAAATGTTCCAATATCTATAGCACATGGAAATACATTTCCACCATTATAATCTGTGTGTTCTCCAATTAGATTAACTCTCCCAGGTGAGAAAAACTCCTTTTCTGATTCATACCCGAAAACTTCTAAAAACTTTTTTTTCAAATTTTCTATCATAGTTAGTCTCCTTCTTTGCTTTTATTTAAACTTTTTCTAAAAAATTCTCCTCTATACAGAACTCTATTCATTCTATACAAAGGAGACATTATTGTTTTTTCTATGTTCTATGTTCTTTTTCTATGTTCTATGTTCTTTTTCTATATTTCAATGTATCTATTGCTACTGCTGATATTATGATTAATCCTTTTATTATATATTGCCAATAAGGACTTACTCCTATGTACGATAACCCATAATTTATTAGTGTAAAGATTAATACTCCTGTTATTACTCCTTTAATTTTCCCAATTCCTCCACTAAATGAAACTCCTCCTACAACGCATGCTGCTATTGCATCTAACTCATATAAGTTTCCTACGTTATTTGTTGCTGATCCTATACGTGCTGCCTCTAGGAATCCTCCTAATGCATATAATACTCCTGCTATAACATATACTAATATAAGTGTTCTCGTAACGTTAACTCCTGATACTTTTGCAGCTTCGGGATTTCCTCCTACTGCATATATATTTTTCCCAAATGTTGTTTTATTCCAAACTACCCACATTATTAATGTTGCTATTGTTGCATACACTATTAAATACGATAACCTCATCTGCCCTGATTGAAAAACAGCTCCTTGAACTAATTTTGAATACTCTGGTTTAAATGATGCTACTGGAGATGCTCCTACAGCATCAAAAAGTAATGAATTAAATCCATAAAATATTATCATTGTTCCTAATGTTGTTATGAATGGCGTTACTTGAAGTTTAGCAATAATAAATCCATTGATAAATCCAAATAATGCTCCTATTAAACATACTATGATAATAACCATTACTATTGCAACTTGAGGTGGCATACTTTTTATTATCCCACCAAATGGTAATTTAGATAACGTAAGTGCTTTACCTGATGCTTGTAAAAATATTGCTGATACTAGTGCTGCAACCCCTACTTGTCTACCTGCTGATAGATCTGTTCCTTGTGTTAAAATCAATCCTGCAACCCCAAGTGCAATTATTACTCTTACTGAAGATTGAGTAAGTATATTTTGTAAATTTATCAAGCTAAAAAATGATGTATCCTTAATTCCTATTATTATCAATAATATTATTAATACTAAATATATTCCACCATTCATTAAAAATTCTTTCACGTTGAATTTCTTTTTTTCTAATTGTTTCTCTGCCATTTCTACCTCCTATAAGTACTTTGCAGTTAATTTTAAAATTTCTTCTTGTGAAGTTTCTTTTGTGTTTACGATTCCGGCAACTCTTCCATTACTCATAACTAATATTCTATCTGTTACTCCTAATAACTCTGGCATTTCTGATGAAATCATCACTACACCTTTATCTTTATTTGCTAGATTTATCATAAGTTGATATATTTCAAATTTTGCTCCTACATCAATTCCTCTTGTAGGTTCGTCCATTAATAATATTTCTGGTTCTGTTAATAACCAACGACCTATTATTACTTTTTGTTGGTTTCCTCCTGATAGACTACCTATTTGAGTCTTCTGAGTTGGTGTCTTAACTCTCATACTATCTATAACCCATTTAGTATCTTTTGTAATCTTACTATCATCTAATAACCCTGCAGTGCCTTTGTAACTTTTTATATTTGAAATAATAGAATTGAATTTTATATCCAACATACCAAAAATACCTGTTGTTCGTCTTTCTTCCGTTATCAATGCCAAACCATTTTGAGTTGCTTCTTTTGGACTTCTTATATTTATTTTCTTACCATGAATGTATATCTCTCCACTTTCTATACTTCTCATTCCAAAAATAGTCTCCACTATTTCTGTTCTTTTTGCTCCTACAAGCCCTGCAATTCCTAATATTTCACCTTTATGAAGGTCAAATGTTACATCTATTATAGAAGGTTGTACTTTTGCTGTTAAATTTTTTACTTCCATAATAACTTCTTTTGGTATATTACTTTTTTCAGGAAATCTACTTGTTAAATCTCTTCCTACCATTAAATTGATGACGTGGTCTGTTGACATTCCTTCAACTTTCTCTGTTGCAATCCATTTTCCATCTCTTAATATTGTTATTTCATCACAAAGGGCAGTGATCTCTTCCATTTTATGTGATATGTAGACAATTCCAATTCCTTGATCTTTTAATTTTCTTACTATTCTAAATAAATGATTTACCTCATTTTCTGTAAGTGAAGATGTTGGCTCGTCTAATATTAAAACTTTTGATTTATATGATACTGCTTTTGCTATTTCTAACATTTGCATTTGAGATACTGATAATTTTTCAACTTTTATTCTTGGATCTATATTTATTTCTAAATCTTCAAATATTTTTTTTGTATCTTTATACATTTTCTCTTCATCTATAAATCCAGCTTTTTTAGGATATCTACCTAACCAAATATTGTCCATTACATTTCTTTGTAATACTTGATTTAACTCCTGATGTACCATTGAAACTCCGTATTCTAACGCTTCTTTCGAACTTTTAAAGTTTATTTCTTGTCCATCTAGATAAATTTTACCTGCATCTTTATTATAAATTCCAAACAAACATTTCATCAGTGTAGATTTACCTGCTCCATTCTCTCCCATTAAAGCATGGACACTATGAGGTCTTATTTTTAATTGTACATCATCAAGTGCTTTTACTCCTGGAAACTCTTTTGTAATTCCAATCATTTCCAATGCATATTCGTATTTTTTTGCATTACCTTCCATTTTTCACCTCTTCTTTTAGAGTGTTTTATTTTTTCTTAAAAGATACCACAAACAAATTTTTGATTTTGATTGTGGCATCCGTATTATTTACTTCTATTTAAAATCTTTTGCATTATCTTTATCTACACCAACATATGCTACTCTTACTGCTTTATCTACTAATTTCCAAGTTGTTCCTGCAATTGCATCTTTTCCTTGAGCTAAGTTAAATGCTAATTCAAATGTTGCTTTTGCTTGGTTTTTAGCATCATTCAATACAGTTCCCATCATTTCTCCAGATTCAATTTTTGCAATTGCTTCTGATAATGCGTCTACCCCAAATACTGGTAATTTTTTATTTGCACCTTTTAATGATTCTATTGCTCCTAATGCCATTCCATCATTATTTGTGATTACAACTTCAATTTTATCTTTATTTGGTCCTGAAATCCATGCATCCATTTTATCTTTTGCTTGAGCTGTATCCCACATAGCTGTATCTTCTTGTAATTTTTCAGTTTGGATACCTTTATCATTCAATTCTTTAATTGAGTATTTTGTTCTTGCTTCTGCATCAGGATGTCCTGGTTCTCCTTTTAACATAACATATTGAATTTTACCATCTTTATTTAAATCCCATTCTGGATGTGCTTTCCATTGTTTTGCTATTATATCACCTTGGATAATTCCTGATTCTTCTGATTTTGTACCTACATAAAATACTTTATCCCAGCTTGCCATTGCTTCTTTAGTTGGCTCTTTATTATAAAATACAACTGGTATATTTGCTGCTTTTGCTTTGTCAATTATTGTTTGTGCTGCTGCTGGATCTACTAAATTTATTGCTAATACTTTTACACCTTTTGAAATCATTACATCAACTTGGTCATTTTGAGTAGATTGGCTATTTTGAGAATCATTCATTATTAATTCTGCTCCTGCTGCTCCACCTAATTTTTCAATTTCTTGTCTTACTAATGCCATGAAGTTATCATCATATTTGTACACTGTAACTCCAATTTTTACTTTTCCTGCTGCTGGTGCTGCTGCTCCTGCTGCCGCATCTTTTTTCCCTCCACATGAAACTAATGTTCCTAACACAACTGCTAATAATAATAATTTTTTCATACCTTCACCTCTATATATTTTTTTTATTACCTTTGATATCCTTAAAATCTGCTTGTAGAATTTTTCTTTCTTTAAAAAGATTTGTTATAACTAATGAAAACGCTCCATAAACGCCAATAGAATCATCTAATTGTGTTGGTTTTACAATTATTGTTTTATTTGCATTATTAATCAACATTTTCTCCATACCCTTATTAAAATTATCAAAAAAAACATTTCTAGAACTTATAATGTCCCCACATACAAATATTGAATTAATATTTAGCACATTTAAGACATTTCCTAATGCTTTACCTATTTCATAAGATGCTTCTTTAACAATAGAATAGTACGGTTCTTTCCTTTCCGTTGCTTTTTCATAAATAATTTTCATGTTATTGTCTTCTCTTTGTTGTTCCATATTATTTACTTCAAAGTACCAGCTTACCTTATCTTTTATAGCTTGATCTGAAAATTCCGCTTCCAAACATCCGTATTTCCCACAGCTACATTTCGTTGTTGAATTTTCTTTTACAACATAATGTCCTATTTCACCAGCACTATATGTGTTTCCTTCAAAAGGTTTACCATCTATTACTATCGATGAACCTATTCCATTGCTGATATAAAGCATAACAAAACTATTCAATTTCTCTGCATTTCCAAACTCATGTTCTGCAATAGCCATTGCTCTAACATCATTTTCAACTATTATCGGCATCTTATAGAGTTTTTCAAGCAACTCTTTTATGTTTAACTCTCTCCATCTAAAATGTGGTGAAAACACTGAAATTCCTTCTTTGTTATCAACAATTCCATGAAGTGCTAATCCTAATCCAACAATTTCATTAATATTATACTTACTTAACATTTTTGAAATTTCTTGAAAGAGTAACTCAACTACTTTAGCTTGAGTTTTATATGTGAAATATTTTTTGTCTGCTTCCAACAACTTTCCATCTAATTGGCCAATAGCTACTTCAATAAATTCTGGACCTAAGTTAATACCTATTATTTTTTTATAACCACTATTAATTCTCAGTGTCTTTTTTGGTCTTCCTCCTGTCGATTGAAGTGAATGGCTTTCAACAATTAGATTATACGATATCAACTTTTTTATTATCTTTGATATAGCTGCTGGTGTTAGATTAAAAAAAATTGAGAGATCTGTTCTAGAAATTTTATTATCTATTCTTATCCTTTCTAGAACTTGATAATCCGTTGAATTTAAATTTTTCATTTTCACCGCCCTATCTATACTCCATTTATACCTCGGTTTTTTTCATTTACAAATTTTTTTATTTTTTTTTGTTCTACTTACTTAACTTTTTTAAATAATTACAAACGCATTGCTATATCATTGGTTTTCAGAGAAAAAACTTTATTAACTTTTTCAAAAGAAATATCGTTGTATTTTTTATACTCCATTATTTATTTCTATTCTTTATTTACTTCAATTCTCCCCATGTTTTGGCAACGTTCCCGTTAGCTTTCAATCTCACACTATCAAATTTAATTGTATTTTCCATTAAATCATCTATTAGCGTCATGTATTTATCAATTGACTCATCTTTAACCTCAAATATTAATTCATCATGGACTTGAAGTAACATTTTTATATCTGTTTTATCTTTTAATGTTTTATATAGTTCAATCATTACTACTTTAAGTATATTTGCAGCAGTTCCTTGAACAACTGTATTAACTGCCATTCTCTCTGCCTGTGCTTGAAGATTTTTGTTACTAGAATTTATCCCATTAATATATCTTCTTGTCCCATACAGAGTTTCCACAAATCCATTTAATCTTGCACTTTCTAAAACATCATTTAAAAATGTCCTTACTTTAGGATATTGTTCAAAATATGTATTTATATATATCTTTGCTTCTGCCATAGGTATTTTCAGTTCTTTTGATAATCCAAATGGTGTTTTTCCATACAGAATACTGAAATTTATTACTTTAGCAATACTTCTTTCCTCTCTTGTAACCTCTTCCTCTTCTGTTTTGTAGAATAATCTTCTTGCTGTTAAATCATGTAAATCTTTATCTTTCGAATAAGCGTGGACTAAATTCTCATCTTTCGATAATTCTGCCAATACTCTCAATTCGATTTGTGAATAATCAAAAGATATAAAACTGTACCCTTCTTTTGATACAAATCCTTTTCTAATCTTCATTCCTTCTTCTGTTTTTGATGGAATATTTTGTAAGTTAGGGTTTGTAGAAGATAATCTCCCTGTTGATGTTCCATTTTGATTAAATGTTGTATGTATTCTACTATTTTCATCTACTAATTTAGGTAATGGCTCCACATATGTTGACAATAATTTTGCATAACTTCTGTATTCTAATAACTTTTCTGCTATGCTTATTTCTCTAAGTGCCAATGCTTCTAATACTTCAACATCAGTTGAATACCCTGTTTTTGTTTTTTTCACTGGTTCTATTTCTAATTTCTCAAACAGAATTTCTGCTAACTGTTTCGGTGATCCTATATTGAATTTTTCTCCAGCTAATAAATATATTTCTTCTTCTAATTTTTTTATCTTTTCTTGTAGCTCGATTTTATATGTTTCAAAATATTTTAGATCTACTTTTATTCCTTCTAATTCCATTTTTGCTAGTACGGGAATCAATTTGTTTTCTATATTTTCATAAACTTTACTAAGATGTTCATTTTTCAATCTTTCATCTAGCACCGTTTCTAATCTCTTTATTAAATAACTTCTTCTAGATAAGAATAGCGCCTTTTCTTCTATTGACACTATTTCCAAATCATTTATATCTCTTTTCTTGAATTGATCTTCAAATTTTTCAAGATTTTCTCCAAACTCAGTAAATATTATATTTTCCAAATCTTGAGAACTTTCCGTTCCTAATACATACCATGCTAGGACAACATCAAAATAATTGACTCCGTTTGGCTCAAGTCCTTTTTTGAAGTAGTCTTTTATATTATATGCAACTACTCTCTTATTTTTTATTTTAGAATATACTTCTTTTATATCACCTTTGTTATTTTCTTCATTGTAGAGTACTACAATATTCGTAGCATTATCACAAATAGAAATTCCAAATTCATTTTCATAAATAGATATTTCTTCTCCCATTTGATCTATTTTTTCATTCATTTTATTTAGATTGATGATCTCATAGGCTATTTCTGTATTTACAGTTTTGTCAGTTTCTCTTGGCAATTTTTGCTCTTGCGTGTTACCAAAAAGACTCATACTTGGCTCTTGTTTCTCAACTTTTATAGTTTCTTTTTTTTCAATTTCTAATACAAATCTTTTGAATTCCATTTCTTTATATAGTGGTAATAAAATATCGTAGTCTTTTTCTTCAAGAATCAATTTGTCATGATCATACTCTACATCAAGATTTCTATGTACCTCTGCAAGATCTCTACTTAAAAAAGCTTTTTCCTTATCTTCTATCAACTTTTCTTTTCTTTTACCTTTAATATCTTCTATATTCTCATACAATGTTTCTAAATCACCGTACTTATTAATCAGTTCAACACCTGTCTTTGGACCTATCCCCTGTACACCTGGTATTCCATCAGATGAATCACCCATTAATCCAAATAAATTAGATACTTGGTTAGGCTTTACACCTAAATATTCAACAACATCATCATCCGTTCTTATATATCTAAATAGTGATTTACCTTCACCTTTACCTAATAATGCGATATTTACATGTCCATCAACCAATTGCATAAGATCTTTATCTCCTGTTACTACATATACCTCTATTCCATCTGCTGCAAATTTTGATGCTAATGTTGCAATTACATCATCTGCTTCATATCCAATCATCTTATATTTAGGGACTCTATATCCATCAAGAACTTCCATTATTTTTGGTAATTGTTGGACTAATTCATCTGGCATACTTTCTCTATGTGCTTTATATGTCTCCAAATCTTCTGATCTTTTCAGTTCTGATCTTTTGACATCTAAGCAAGCAACTAGAAAATCTGGATTAAATTCTTTCAATACAGCATTCAATGTATTTATCATTCCATATGTAGCACCCGTTGACATTCCTTTTGAGTTTTTCATCCCCATTAATGCAAAATGATTTCTATATATTATTGCACTTGTATCAAGAATTACAGCTTTTTTCATCTATTTTCTCTCCCTTATATCTAAATATTCTATGTTTTATTTTCTCTAATATTATACCACATTTATTATCTAATTTCTTCTTGACTTTTTTCAAATAAAATAGTAATATTAGATATGTCGATAAACAATAATCTTAAAAATAAACAAGTGCTTGCTAAATTTTAGAAAGGAGTGGTTCTATGTTAACAGAAAGAGAAAAAGAAATACTTAAAGTCATTAAAGAAAATCCTCTAGTGTCACAGGAAGAGATTGCAAAAAAACTTTCAATTACACGTTCATCTATTGCAGTACATATAAGTAATATAATGAAAAAAGGGTATATTATTGGAAAAGGATATTTAATAAATGAGGATCCTTACATTTTATCAATAGGTGGTGCTAATGTTGATATTCAAGGCTATTCATATTCTCCTATAAAGCCGCACGACTCTAACCCTGGTAAAGTCAGCGTTTCTTATGGTGGTGTTGCAAAAAACATTATCGATAATATTGCTCGAATGGGTGTTAGAAGTAAGTTTATAACTATATTAGGTGATGATATGTATGGAGAGCAAATGAAAAACTATTTAATAGATCAAAACATAGACATAAGCGAATCTCTATTCCCTAAAAATCAATCTACATCTACATATCTATCAGTTTTAGACTCTAATAGGGATATGAACATTGCAATTGCTTCAATGGACATATTTAAAGTCTTAACAAGAGAACATCTAGAACGAAGATCTAAAAGTTTAGAATATGCGCAAGCTATAGTTACAGATACTAATTTAGAGACTGATACACTTAGATATATTACTAGCTTTAAAGATAAAACAAGAATTATTCTAGATCCTGTATCAACAAAGAAAGCTATGAAAATTATTGATTTCATTGGTGATTTTCACACTATAAAACCAAATAAAATTGAAGCTGAAGCACTTTCGGGAATAAAAATTTCAAATGAAAATGATTTAACAAGAATTGGGAATTTCTTTTTAGAAAAAGGAGTAGAGAATATTTTTATTTCTTTAGGAAGTGATGGAGTTTTTTACATGAACAAATCAGAAAAAGGGTGTATAAAATCTGAAAAGATATCCCCTAAAAATGTCACAGGTGCAGGAGATGCATTAACGGCAGGTATCGCATACGGTATTATTAATGATTTCAGTTTAAAGGAAACTGCAAAATTTGCTGCAGCTACATCTATTATAACGCTGTTAGATAGAAATTCTGTTAGTAAAAATGTTAGTTTGGAAAATATATATAAAACTATTGAGGAGATGAAGTTATGAAAAATTTGAAAAATTATTTAGAAATTAGTGAAGAAGTGAGTACTGCACTTTTAGAGAATAGAGCGATTGTTGCCTTAGAGTCTACAATAATATCACACGGAATGCCATATCCACAAAACTATGAAACAGCTATAAAAGTTGAAGAGATTATTAGAGAAAATGGTGCAATTCCTGCGACGATTGCAATTATAAATGGAAAATTGAAAGTTGGATTGTCTAATGAAGAGATAGAATTACTTGCTAAAGAGGGTCTTAATGTTACAAAGGTAAGTAGGAGAGATATTCCATATGTTGTTGCAAATAAATTAAATGGCGCTACAACGGTTGCCTCTACAATGATTCTTGCAGAACTTGCAGGTGTCAAAATATTTGCTACAGGTGGAATTGGTGGTGCTCATCGTAATGCAGAAACTACTATGGATATTTCAGCAGATCTAGAAGAACTTGCAAATACTAATGTTGCCGTGATATGTGCAGGTGCTAAGTCAATCCTAGACTTATCTCTAACATTAGAATACCTTGAAACTCACGGGGTTCCTGTACTAGGTTATAAAACTAAAGAGCTTCCTGCATTTTATACAAGAAAAAGTGGTTTTGAATTAGATTATAATATTCAAAGTGCTGAAGAATTTGCAAATATTTTAAATGCAAAATGGTCATTAGGACTTAATGGTGGAGTTGTTATAGCTAATCCTATTCCAGAAGAGTATTCAATGGATTATGATGTAATAACTGTTGCAATTGAGAATGCTTTGATAGAAGCTGAGGAAAAGAATATAAGAGGAAAACAAGCTACCCCTTTCTTACTAGGTAAGATTAAAGAAATTACAGGTGGATCAAGTCTTGATGCGAATATTGCACTTGTATTCAATAATGCTAAACTTGCATCTCAAATAGCAATTGAATTATGTAAACTTGGATAAAATTTATTTTATAATTTTAAAAACAGCCTATCATTATAGATAGGCTGTTTGCTTATTAATCAGTTTTCTTGTTAAATTTAGCCCTACTTCTTCTCATAATATGCATATGTGAAATCAGTTATGCTTGTAATTGGTCTTCTAATTATATTTTTTATATTTTTATTTATATAATGATTTTCCACAGAAAAATATAGAGGTGCAATTACTGCTTCGTCTATTAATATTCTTTCTGCTTGTGATGAAAATTTATCTCTCTCTAAACTTCCTTGCATTTCTCCTATTTTCTTAACAATATCACTGTACTCTTTCTTTGACCATGAAGTTGTTATTTCCCCTTTTGAATCTTCTTTAAACCATCTATTCAAATATGTTGTAACATCATCATACTTAGGACTCCATGTGTTTAGTACGATATCATAGTCACCTGCTCTTGTACGCGCAAGTCTATCTTTAAATGACACTACTTCTACTTTAACTTCGATACCTAATTTAACCCTTAGTTCCTCTTGAATAAACTGAATTTCTCTTCTTTCTGGTTCAGAATTCCCCGATAATAACCTTATTGTAAGTTTATTTTTACCTAACTCATTCAATGCTTCATTATATAGTTTTTTACCTCGTTCTACATCATTATCTTTAAAGTACTCAATATCAGGATATTCATTTCTAAACTTACCATTATATCCAGATATAACATTACTTATAATTGATTTTGCTATTGTTGATCCATCTTTTTTGATTTCATTAACATACTTTGCTCTATCTATTACTAATGAAATTGCTTTTCTTAGTTTTATATTTTTCAGATTATCATTGTATACATTAAAGTCCAAATACCAAATACGTCCATTTATATAAGTATCTAATGTCCCATCTTTTTTATACTCGTTTAGTCTATAATTTTCTACTCTAGACATATCAATTTCACCATTTTTTATCATCGTATCAGTTGCTTTAAAATCTTCTATAACTGTATACTTTATTCGTGGTATCTTTATATTTTTTGCATTCCAGTAATTTTCATTTTTATCCAAAATTATTTCCGTATCACTTAATTTCGTGATTTTATATGGTCCATTAAAAAGAAAACCTTTAATATCAATAGAAAAATTATTTCCTGACTCTTTATAGAAACTTTCTTTTATTGGTGCACTTATAGGTAATGTTAGAATATATTTGAAATACGGAGTTGCTCTTTCAAGGTCAATCTTAAGTGTTTGCTCATCTATTGCATTTACACCTAACTCTACGCCTACACCCTTTGCATTATAATACTTTTCAGCATTTTTTATAGGAAATAACATTTCTGAGTATTGTGCTGCTACTTTATCGTCTAGCGCTCTTTTTATCCCAAATACAAAATCATTTGCTGTAATTTTTGTTCCATCGCTCCATTTTGCATTATTTCTTATTTTAAACGTTATACTCTCATTTGTTTCACTAACTATTTCTGCAACTCCACCAGTTATATTACCTTTCTCATCCAATCTTAGTAAACTTTCATAAATTGTAGAATCCACTTGTAAAGATATTAATTCATTGAATAGATGTGGATCTAATGATTGAGGTATTAACCCTAAATTATAGATTATTGTTTGCTCTTCAATTTGTTGCTTCTTGTTTGCGCTATACATACTATATGTAAATAAGCCAAATGCTCCAAGTATTAATAGTAATATCAATATTTTTATTTTTTTATTCATTAAAATAAACTCCCTATCCAATCTTTAAGTTTTGATATCGTATCATCTTTCTTTTCCTTTATTGCTTGTTTGGCATCATCTTTAATATTATCTACTTGCTCATTTATATCTTTCTCTATAGAATCTTTTAATTTTGCTAATTCCTTACCATATTTATCCATACTTTTTGTAACAACTTTATCTATATCTTTTGAATACTTAGAAATAAATTCATTTGTAAAATATTTTTCAGCATCTATTTTACCGTCTTTCGTATATTCTAATTCTGATATTGTTTGTTTTCTCTTTTCTTTTGTTTTACCCTCTTTATTTTGTTGTATTGCAACAACTTTTGCTTTAGCAAGATTTGATTTCTCTAATTCATCTTTAGCAACTTGAACCATAATAGCTCTCATTTCTTTCTTTAGAACTTCTTCAGGTACTTTTATTGCTATTTCTTGTTGATCATTAGCGCTATCTTTATGGTTCCCAATCACTTCATATTTAATTTCTTTATTCCCATCTATATTATCTTGTTCTACCGTTTCAGTTTGATTTGCAACATTTTCTACAGGTTGGCTAGTTTGTACCTGTATTTTACGTTCCTCACCACCATCAGTATCATTCCATATGAAAAAAGATGTTCCAAATGTTGATACTAATAATAATATCATTGCATTTGCTCTCCATTTACCACTTTTTTTATGATCTTCTTCCCACTTTTGAAGTTCTTCTTCTGAAAGTTTCTTTCTTAATTTTTTATCTATTATTATGCAAATAACATAGTAAATCCCATAAGTTATTGTTGCTAATAAAAGTAATATAAATATTTGTAACATGTAATTACCTCCATTTTATAAGTATTTCATTATCTCTTCTGTTTTATTTGTTCTTTCCCATGGTAAATCAATATCTGTTCTTCCAATATGCCCAAATGCTGCTAAATCTTGATATTTAAACTTAGGATTTCTTAATTCTAAAGAAACTTCTATTCCTCTAGGAGTTAAGTCGAAAACTTTTGATACAATTTCAGCAATTTTTATTTCATTGTATTGAGATGTTCCAAATGTATCTACTTTTATAGATGTTGGTTCAATTACTCCAATAGCGTATGATAACTGTACTTCACACTTTGTTGCAATTCCCGCTGCAACTATGTTTTTTGCAACCCATCTTGCTGCGTATGCTGCTGATCTATCAACTTTAGAAGGATCTTTTCCTGAAAATGCTCCTCCACCATGTCTAAAAAACCCGCCATAAGTATCAACTATTATTTTTCTTCCCGTAAGTCCTGCATCTCCATGCGGTCCACCAATTACAAATCTACCTGTAGGGTTAATATGGTATTTTTTTACATCTTCTATATTTAAGTTATATTTTTCTAATACTGGTTTTATTACTAATTCTTTTACATCATTTACTATTTGTTCTTGTGTTACATCTTCATTATGTTGAACTGACAATACTATTGTATCAACATACTCAACATTTTTCCCTTCAGAATCATATGCCAATGTAACTTGAGACTTTGCATCCGGTCTTGCCCACGATAGTGTTTTATTTCTTGTTAATATTGTTAGTAATCTTATTATTTCTCTAGATAATGTAACTGCTAATGGCATTAATTCTGGTGTTTCATTTACTGCTCCACCAAACATTATTCCTTGATCTCCTGCACCTCCAGTGTCAACACCCATTGCAATATCTGGTGATTGAGCATGAATAGTATTCATTACACCACAGTCAGGGTCAAATCCCATTCCTTGTTTGTATCCTATTTCTTCTATCTTTTCTCTAACGATTTTCTGTATGTCAATATATGTTTCAGTTGTTATTTCTCCACCTACTATTACTAGTCCTGTTGTTGCAAATGTTTCACATGCTACTCTAGATTTAGAATCTTTTTCTAAGCATGCATCTAAAACTGAATCTGATATTTGATCACATATTTTGTCTGGATGTCCCGGTGAAACAAATTCAGATGTAAAAAATACATTTTTTTTCATTTTATCTTTCCTCCTTATTTTATTAAAGCGTAAATTATCTTATAAAATAAAAAAACTCTTCCACGTTTTGCGTTGAAAAGAGATGATTAACTTCTTATCTTCGCATTATATGCACAGGATTTAGCACCTTTTGTTCTGTATTGCTACAGTTACACGGTTGCTGGATGATTAACGGGCCTGTCCCTACCATCACTCTTGATAAGTTTCATATTCTATTGTAACGTTATTGTATATCTTTTGCTTATTTAAGTCAATTGTTATTTTTAACCATTTACAATATATATCGAATTTTATAAAATATATAACTTTTAATAATTGATTATTTTTGAAAAATATGTTATTATGATTTTAGTAAATAACTACTAATTAGTATTATTATGCCTTTATATAATAATATTCTATATTGTATTATATCAAGATAATCTATGTGATACTGCTTTAAAAAGCACTTTAAAGATATAAGATCATAGCATTATTTAAGATATTAATTCTATTTATAACTAATTAGAGTTATTTAACTCAATATTTAAACAAATGGAGGGATTTTTATGAGAAAGATTTTAAAAGTATTACCAAAACATATGGCTTTATTACTTATATTTTTAACTATAGGGATTAGTTCTTTTGCCGAAGGTGAAGCAGTTAAGTTAGATACTGGAAATACAGCTTGGGTTATGGTTGCTGGAGCAATGGTATTCTTTATGACACCAGGTTTAGCATTCTTTTACGGAGGAATGGCAAGAAGATCAAGTGTATTACACACTATGATGAAAAGTTTTTTAGCAATTAGTATAGGTGCTGTTGCATGGATATTAATAGGATATACAGTTGTATTTGGTCCTGAAGGTAACGCATTTTTTGGATCAATGAAATTTATAGGATTATCGGGAATGACTCCTGATTTACTTGAACCTACAGGAATTCCTACACTTATATTTGTATTTTTGGTTCTTTGTCAACTAGGGGGGTCAAAAAGTAACTCTAAGCACTATGAAATACGTAATTGAATAAGTTTTTCTAGCGTTTTAAATTTTTTGATCCCATATGATACCCTTTTTATTACTTTTATCTTATTATTGTTCCCTTCAACAAAACCATTGTTTATACCATATTTTACAGAATTCTCTATCTCTTTTTGCCAATTTCTAAATGTAGAACCTAAGTATAAACTTTCTTTTATCTCAGATGACTCTAGCTTTTTTATGAAACCTTCAAATTCAATCCTAAACTCACTTATTTTATCTATTTCCATAATTCTATAAAAGTGTTCCTTATATCCATAACAATTTTCAATTCTTAAATCTAATTTCTTTAATCTAGACAATACATCTAACTGTTTATCACTTAATTTGCTAGGACTTGTTGCAAGTAACTTCCAGTATTTCTTTAATTCCTTAAATTTTATATCACTATTGTACATTCTAGTTCTTAAATCTCTTATCATCCATTCTACTTGTCTTACAAAATGATACTTATCAGCTACTATTTCTACATCTCCTAGTGAGCTCCTTATTACATTCCTAAATTGCATAAACAAATCTGTAACTACAATCTTTGGTTTAACATCAAGAGTAAAGAAAAATTCTCTTATTGTATTTGACTTTCTATTCTTTAAAATTGCCACAAGTTTCTTATTCCTATCATAGATTGCTAACTGATATTTCTCTCCATTTGCATTTCCTTTAAATTCATCCATATACAAAACACTTGTATCTAATTTCTTACTTGTTATAACTATTGAATCAAAAATTCTAAGAACACTAGATATACTTATTTTTAATTCTTTTGAAACTTGTTTAAATGATTTAATATCTTTTATCTTATTTAAGACTTCCTCTTTCACATTTTTAGATATGCTATGGTTAAAGTCTACAAAATCTAATTTAGATGTAACTACTTTCTTGCAGCAAGGACATATATATCGTTGTTTTTTAACATGAATTATTACTTTTTTTGATCTGTACTCTGTATCTTTAATATTTACAGTTCTATAGTCTTTTATATTCATTTTCTTATTGCAACATTTAGGTCTTTTATCATATCTTTTAGCATTTATATGATAAGTATTTTCAAAAAAATATGATTTTATTACTTTTACCCCTTTTAAATCTGGTCTAAATTGTGTATAATTAGTTTGCATAAATGAAGATCCTTTCTGTTTTGTTTTCCAAAAAAACTATTATACAGTATTTTCTTCATTTATGCTTTTTTATTTCTTACTTTTTGACCCCCTCAAATATTATAGAACCGTATTTTTTCAAGGAGCATTTGCCGTTATAGCAGTTGCTCTTATAAGTGGTGCAATAATTGAAAGAACAAAATTTGCTTCTTACTTAGTATTTATTATTTTATGGCTTATATTAGTTTATTCTGTAACAGCGCATTGGGCTTGGTCATCAGATGGATGGTTATTTAAAATGGGTGTTCTTGATTTAGCAGGTGGTACAGTAATTCATATAAGTGCTGGAGTATCAGCAGTTGTTGCTGCTCTTATCATTGGACCTAGATCTAAAAAAGAAAATGGCCCACATAATATTCCTTACGTTTTATTAGGAACAGGAATTTTATGGTTTGGTTGGTTTGGATTCAATGCAGGTTCTGTATTAGCTGCTAATGGTGTCGCAGCACTTGCTGTAATGACAACATTTGGTGCTAGTGCAACTGGATTTGTTACTTGGTTAATTTGGGATGCAATCAAAGGAAAAAAACCTAGTGTTGTTGGAGCTGCTATTGGTGCCGTTATTGGACTAGTTGCAATTACTCCTGCCGCAAGTTTCGTAACACCACTTGTATCTTTATTATTCGGATTTGTTTCTGTAACAGCTAGTTACTGGATTCTACTTTCAAAAGAAAAATTACCATTTGATGATGTACTAGACGTATTTGCATGTCATGGTGTTGGAGGAATTGTCGGTGCACTTATGACTGGTATGTTCGCATACACTACAGGTTCAGGTAATGCTTCAACAATAAAACAAGTTGGTATTCAATCAGTAGGAATTTTATCAATCGCTATTTATGCAGCAATTGTAACTGCTATTATACTTTATGTAGTAAAAGCAATCTTTGGATTAAGAATAAATCATGTTGACGATGAAAACTTCAACTATAGTATTGATGAGATTATTCATGGTGAGTTAGGTTATGGAGAATTTACTAAGATCAAAAAAGCTGAAGAAGAAGGTAATTTATAATTTTCAATTCATTTTCACACTATATATAAAGGCGTCTCACTTGAGACGCCTTTTATTATATTATAGGGATTGATGAATAAATTATTTCTGAATTCCAGGATATGCCCATATTCCAGAAGTTCTTCCTAAATCTCTGAATATCACTAATCTTTCTTTCGATGTTACAGCCATTGCTTCTTCAATTGATTTGTAATCTAAATAAACAAAATTCTCTACCGTTGTTTCCATTCCTGCATTTGATATTGCTTCTTCAAATATTGTTT